>UMGG01031648.1_pt1 | contig 42761 bp, 71 predicted proteins | sample 1965211 | NCBI WGS metagenome assembly UMGG01 (sample SAMEA4836064, study PRJEB28245) | human gut metagenome | biome: gut microbiome; material: fecal sample | place: Denmark | collected 2008 | reverse complement strand
AAAATCCTGGTTCTGCGATACGCGCAATTTCTTCCAGCACGGCTGCGAAGTCTTTTCCTCTGTTGCTGCTGAATGCCCCGACAACGTTCTCCCAAACGAGAAACCGAGGTCGGACCATGTCACCTGTCCGTCCATTCCGTTTGTCCTCCTCCCTCATTTCTTTTACGATGCGCACCTGCTCCATAAACAGGCCGCTTCGCGCTCCCGCCAAACCGGCGCGTTTCCCAGCGATGGATAGATCCTGACACGGGCTGCCGCCCGTCACCGCCCACACCGGCTCAATCTCCGCACCGTTTATCTTGCAGATGTCTCCCAAATGAACCATGTCTCAACCTCCAAACACCACGCCGCACTCGTCCTTCGGCACCATCGCCACGTTACCCATCGTGCCTTGCGCGCCGTGCAGCTTGTCCGGCATGTAAGCCTGTTTAGGGTTATTGGACAGCGGCCTCCCGTTAACTTTCATCGCTATCACCGTCCATCTTCGCCCCGCAGTTGGGGCAGAATTTCGTGTGTTTTGTCACATAAATACACGGGTTTTCGTGACAGACTGAACACTCCCAGTAATGTCCGCGCCCTTCGTGACGCAGCAACCATTCACCATGCACCACCTGGGCAACATCAGCGGCGGGCAGATTCGTGGCACCGTCCGGCTCCCATCCTCTGGCCGCAGGCACACTTAACACCGCCTCGATCGCGCTCCCACAGTCCCCGCACCACTTGCGGATCGCCTCCATCGCATCCGCTCTCTTGATGTATTCAGCCATTGTCGGACACCCCCTTTGGCGGCTTTGGCAACGGCATCCAATACAACGGCGATTCATCGCAATCTGCATACCATCCGCAATCGGAATATGCGCACCATAATGTGATATTCTCGTCCATATCACACAAGAAACCAACCGCCATGTTCATTTCGTTCCCGTTGTCAAACAGCATCAGAACATCTTCGTGAAATTCCGGCAGTCTGTTTTTGCACTTAACCCATCTCGCCATTCCGAGCCTCCTTAATCCGCTCACGCAGTCTCTCGATCTTGCTGTCCATCTGCTCCTGCACAGCGCTCTCGTCGATCGCGCAGAGCATCTTTACCTGTTCAATCATGATCTGCACGTCAGCAATCTCCTCGGCGAGATGCTCCGGGTCGCCCTTCCCGCGCAAGAACTTGCAGATCTCCTTCTGTGTTTCGCTCAGTTCCTCCAGCGCCACCACAAACTGCGCCTGCGCGCCGAACACGTCCCGCGCCTGCCGATAAACCTCCTGCCGATCCATCACTCCACCTCCTGCCCCCAGAACTTCTTACGGCAGTCCATGCACATCATTCCCGTTGCGCATGTACCTTCCGGCGTTCTGTACTGGATCGGATTCATTTGGCACGGCAAAATAGCCAACACGCCGCGTTTGTCAATCTTTGCCGCGGGCCACCGCGCCAAAAACTCGCTCTGCCGCGTCTTGCTCGGATGCTCTTCCGCCCACTTCTCAACGATCTTTACCATCTTCTGCATTTGATCGATTTCCCCGAAATCTCTCGGGAAGTCCACCATAAAGCCGCAAAATTGTTTCGCATCGCATGTGCTGCAAGGCCCTGCATTGCTGCACATCCGCTTCGCTTCGCTCAAAAACTTCACCGCATCCATGTTTATTCCCCCTTCTCCAACATGTCCGCCGCCGCCCGCAAGTCATCCGGCAGCATAATCGGAACCTCATAGATATTTGCCTCGGCCCACTCCGCGTATTCGCGCAGCATCGCAATAAGCCCCTCCCGCGTCGGCTTTTCGCCGATCGCGTCAGCCATTGCGCCCATAAACGCGCGGTCGTCAGTCAGCATCATTCCGCCCTCGCTTCTCACCACTCAACCGTGATTTCGCATTCCTCCGGCATAAGCAGCCGCAGATTTTGCAAAGCACTTTCCCGGTCTCACCGAATGGTCAGCCGTGCGTGTAGCAGCTCTGCACCCCTTGCGGGTGGTTCAATTTCGTCTGTCTGCTTATCCGGCGTTTCTTCTGCCGGCACTTCGGCTGTGTGCCACTCCGATAATTTCTTTTGCCACAAATCAAAGTTCCGACCACCTCGCACAAACGGCACTCCCAGCTTTTCTCCATATTCTCGGATGGTTGCGCCGCAACAGCCCATCTCGTCTGCAAGGTATGTAGCCGCCGCTCCGTAGCTCTGCATATTCCGCAGGTATTCTCGCTTTAGATCGTCCGGAACCACCTTGAATTCCTCCAACGGCATAGGCCGCGTAATGTTGTAAGTTTTCACCGGTCCGTTCATCTCCTTCCTCTGTGCTGCAGTGAGGTAATCACTGGGCAATCTGCATTTCCCGCGCTTACGGTTCACATGGGCAAACGCCCCTCTTGCAACACGCTTTTTCTGCACGATGTCATAGTCAAAATCATTCATAGGCGGTTATGCTCACCTCCGTGCGGGGATTGTCCTTGTCGTATAGCACGCGGCTCCCGTCGTGCGATACGATGATCTGGCTGTTATCGTCAGCCAGCACACCTGCGGCAACGAGCGCATCGTCCACGGATTCCAGCAGATTTGTCAGATCTACGCGACGTCGGGACGGCATGTAGAACAGACACCGAACCTCGCACGGTGTGTCGATCGGCTTGTGTACTCCGGCGGAGATCGCAGCGCGCTTGCAATGCCAGACGGCCTGTGCTTCGTACTGCCGATACTCCGCAGACGGCATGACAAACGGTTTCCCGGTTTTGCTGGATCGCATGATCTGCTGGTGGTTTTTCTTTGTCACTGGTGTGATCGGAATCGTGATCTGAATCGCCATATTCACCACCTCATGTACTTGTCAAGATCCTCTTGCGTCGCTTCTCCGCACTGCGTGACCTTCTGGCTCCACCTGTCCCACTTCTCCGCATTCCTGCAAGCCGCTTTCCAGTCTTTCATGGGGGTCTTGCCGACCATCCAGCCCTTCGAGGCGTAGAAGTCGATGAACTCCTGCGGATCTACCGGCGAATGGCGTTCGGCCACATAGGACTGAACCTCTGCGAGCGTGGGCGGTGTGAAGCGCTTCGCGCGCGCCTTATCACCCTGACCTTGTCCTTGACCTTGTCCTTGTCCTTGTCCTTGTCCATAGCTTGATTTGCTGTCGACATCAAGCACTTGCTCGTTTTGCTTAGCAAAAGTAGCATTTGCTTCGTTTGCTTGGTTTTGCTTGCCTTTGCTTGCGGCGACTGTGCCGCCCTTCTGGCCGCTTTCGCGGCGGCGCGCAGATAACTCCGTCTGCGCACGGATGGATTCGTCGATGTCTCGACGAATCGCCGGCCAAATAAACTTCTCCGGCCCCGTGAAGCTCGGGGCTGTACCGTCGCGGCGGTAAGCGATCATCGCCCGGACAATCGCCCCCACCGCCGCGTCGTCATACTCGCAAAAATAGTCGTCGTAGCTCATCCAGAGCTTGACATACTCCTTGCTCTCTGCCATGCGTTACACCTCAGAACGGGAAATCCGGATCATCTTCAATCTCATCGAAGTCGGATGCATCCACGTTTACGGCGTGCACTGCGGGCTGCGCGTCCTGCGGCTTGCTGTCGCCGAAATAGATGCTGTCGGCGATAACCTCCGCGCTGCGGCGCTTGTTGCCGTTGTTGTCCTGCCAGTCGCGAATCTGCAGGCGGCCCTCCACGACGGCCATGCGGCCCTTCGTGAAGTAGCGGGCGACAAACTCAGCGGTCTGACGCCACGCGACCACGTCGATAAAATCCGTCTCCTTGTCGCCGGACTGGGACTTAAAGTCTCGATCGACGGCCATCGTGAAGCTTGTAACGGGCGCCCCGCTCTGCGTCCTGCGCAGCTCGGGATCTCTTGTGAGTCGGCCCATGATGGTAATACGATTCAGGCTCATTCTGCCACCTCCAGCCGCTCCGCGAACTGCGCCAGCTCCACGGCTTTAAAGTATACTCGCGGGTTCCCTTTGGCGATCTGATACCCCTGCAGCAGGCCATCCCGCCGCAAATCATCCAGCGTATCGAGGCTGATGCTCAGCATCTTTGCCGCATCAGTTCTCGTATAGAGGATCTTCTCCATTGTTACCTCCTAAATAAGATTTCCCGAATTCCCGGATAAAGCGCTCTTCACTCCATCCCTGCTCCCTCATGCATTTGAGCTGCCCGTATCTCCGCAATCGGCGCATCTGTGCGCCGCTGCGGTGCACGGACGATGGGCCGAAGATGTGGCATCTATTGTGGCACAGGTACACCACAAGTCCGTATTTTTCACTTTTGCGGCGGTATGATCCGCCAAATACGTGATGCCCGTCCAAAGGATCCTCCGACCCGTTCCGCCCACACAGGAAACATCTACAGTTCTCCGGTTTTTGCACCATATCCCTCCGTTCCGTCAGATACGAATTCCGGGCAGTATTGGATTTCAAAACTATGCATAATCTTGCCGCTATCCACAGATTTACGCGTCGGCACAGCCCGCCAGCCGTCAACTGGCTTGTTTTCTTTTCGCGTCCAACTGCACCCGCCCGCATAATTGCGACAGTGCCAGCATGGCTGCGTCGGTGGGCGCGTATATGCGTAAGATCTGCTCATGCGCCACCTCCCATCGGCTGTGCCGCGCCCCATCTGGATTTCAGCGCATCCAACTGCCACGGGGTCATCGTCTCGATACCCTGGGCCTTGCAATCAAATACAACAAGGTCGATCAAGCGAGACATCTGCGCGACATCGTAGTCGCTGGAGGATATATAGGATTTGACGTTGTGGTATCGGGGAATATTCCGACACGGCCCCATATCCTCTGTAAGCCTGCCAATATGCCCGGCGCACCACACTCGATCCCACGCGGCAATCCGATCTTCCCGGACGGGGACAATCTCACAGTTTCCTCCGACATCCTTGATGTACTCCCGGTACAGTTCATTTGGTGGGACGCGCACTTTCGCAGATAGCTGGTTGATAAGCTCCCACATGTAGCGGTTCGCATCAAGGCTTCTGCCCTTGCCCTTGAGCTGCAAGGTATACTCTTTGTCCGGATTCACTTCGTCGCACACGGACATGGCGGATGCGGGGGACTGCACCCGCAGGCACAGCCACGCCCCCTCGCGATCTTGGTACCACCGTGCGCCGCCCTTTTTGATAGCCACCTGGATCATCCTGCGGCTTCAGCTCTCTGCATGGAGTTAATGCATTTGGCACAGAGCGTCTGCCCGTACATCCGATTGGAGTATTCGCGCAGATCTTTCACGCTCCAAACGCTTCCGTCGGATTTTTTCGCGGGGCGAATCGGCGTATTGCAGCCGTCGCAGATAACGGGTTCCTCCTGCGGCTTGCTCCGCCCAGATGTAGCTTGTCCGGATTTTGCGCGACCGCCGAAGCTGTAGACCGTATTCCCGTCGGATGTGATCGTCAGAGCGACAATATGCTCCGATGCATCATATTCAATGGACGCCACGTCAAATCGGTCATTGCATGTCCATCTCCCGCCCCGGTCTTGCTTGAGTTTGGCGCAGTTCGCGGCGGGAACCCACACAAACGGGGCGCTGTAAAGCTCTCGACCAATGCCGTGCTTGAACCCTGCGCGCTTGAAAGCATCGCTCGCACGGCCTTTCTCGGCTTCTGTGTTGCTCTCCGTCCCGGCGTCCCACTTCCACACAAGGCCGTTACCGTAATCTACGCCAAGTCCGCCGTAGAGCACGCCGTCGACCAGCTTAAAGTCGTTCTCCCACTTGTCTGCGCCTACTGTCTCGTCCAGCAGATCAGCATCCGTTCGTGCTGTTTTGTAGAGTAGCAAATTCACGCCTTTTTCTGTGCATCGCTGCACCCGGCACTCGATCTCATCCGGTCGCAGCAGCCTAAATCTCTTCACTCTCTTGTACCTCCTCAAATTCTTCATCCGTAAAAGTCAGCGGGCAATCATATCCGATTGTCTTAGTGTCCAACAGATATTCACCCGTGCGGCGGCACTGCCGCCGTGCATAGGTTTCCAGCATCGGGCATAGGTCGCAGCAGATATGCCCGTCCGGGAACCAGATCGTAGCCGTGGCCTTGATGTATTTGCTAACGCCGCTACTCATTTGACACCTCATCTCCGATGAAACGCCCGCGAAGCATCGCCTCGTCCAGCGTGTCACCCTCAAGCTGCTCCGTGAGCCAGCGCAGCTCCTCCAGCGTGTAGCCGTCCCGCAGATGCCCCAGAAACCGCCCCCGCGCGCTCAGCGCGCACTTGCGGCAGATCCGGTCGTTCTTGTTCTTCCACCCGTGGCACACCGGGCAGTCGTCCGCCTCGTACTCGTAGCCGTTTCCGACCTCCTCGCCGCAGTGCGGACACCGGATAATCGTCCCGTCCCCGTACTCCTCGGACTCGTCCGTAACCTCGTCCCACTCCTCAAATACACTCTGGCAGTTGTCGCAGATGTACATTGCACCCTCCCTTGCGCCACGGCGGGGCCGTCCCCGCCGTGGCATGTCCGTTACATCATCACCGTTACAAGATCCCTCTCGATCTCGTCCTTCAGCGCTTCGCTCAGATACGACTTGATCGTCTGCCGCGCTGCGAGCTTCCACATGCCGCCGTCCGCCTCCGTAAAGGTGATCCCGCGCTCGTCGATGCGGATCAGGAACAGCCCCTCCGGCTGCTCCACCTCCTGAAACGTGCGGTAAGGCCGCAGTTTCACCAGCGGGCGGATCGTGCTGTTCTGCTGGAGCGAGACGCCCTTCGATGTCACGACCGTCGTCGCCACGCCGATGTCGTTGTAGGTGATCTTCGCGCCGGTTGTAATCTGGCTCAGCAGTGTCAGTGTATACGTCCGGTCTGCGCTCTCCTGAAAGCGCGTCTGCAGGGCGACCGCCGCCTGATCGAACGGGAGCTTCGTCTGGCTGTCCCATCCGGGAACGTCCTTCGCCCGCGCCTCATAGTAGACGATGCGCTTCTGGCGGAGGTCATTGCGGGGATGCCCGAAGCAGGACACCGTCAGATGATCGCGCACGGATAGGTAGATCCGGCTCCCCTCGAACAGTGTGGCCTCGCTTTTCACCATCTGCACCAGCGCGTCCAGACTGTTCAGACTGATCGGCTTGACGTAGTCCAGTTCGGGGCGGATCTGCTCGATCCCACCGTTCGAGACGCTGTACATAGCGCCCGCGTTGTCCGTCACGATCTTCGGCCCGGATACCTCAATGATCTTTTCGATAGCTGCCTTCAGCATGTTCGTTCTCCTCCTTACGCAAATTTAATGAGTTTGAGTTCCGCCGGTTCGCCCTGCTCCGTGCAGTCCACGGAGAGCTGCCCCGGCACCTGCGGCGTCATCTCGAGCACCGTGTCGCGATCCGCCACATACAGCATCGTCGTCACGGGGTTCGCCGGTGCGAGCTTGGTCGTCACCGAGCAGTTGACAACGACGTTCTGACGGCTGTCGTCGGGGCAAAGCTCCAGCGTGATTGTCACCTTGCGCTTTGCCTTCGCCGTCGTGTTCGGGTCGAGAATGTTCTCCACGATTGCCGCCATCGCGTAGTCCGCCCTCTCCTGAAATGCGCCGTTGCACATCTGTAGGATGGATTTCCTGAGATCTTCGTTCATGTACTGCTTCCTCCCTTATATGTCCACCCATGTATACCGGGTGTTCTTTGCCTGTCCGCACATGGCCCGCGTAATGGCCTTGCGCACCGTCTGATACGGCTTGCCGATCATCTCCGCCAGCTCCCGTATCGTGTCCGCCTGCGCGATCGGCAGGCGGTACTTGTCCTTCGTCACGAGCTGGTAAACCCTCATGTCGTGCCCTCGTGCTCCTGCGCCGGGAGACAGGACTTCTGCCGCCATCGCCGGACGGTTGACTTGCTCCGCCCGATCTCGCGCCCGATCTCCGCGTCGCTCTTGCCCTGTGCGTAGAGCACGCGCATCTGTTCGCAGAGCGCCGCCGCCTTGCGCTTGTATTCGGCGCGATCGGTCTGCATGGCCTTCCCGATCGGCTCGCTGACCCGCCGGTTCTTGCGCTTCTTCTTCGGATCCATCGGCTCATATGCCGCGCAGTGCGGCCCGCGCCACGGCCCGTCCGGGAAGTCCTTTAGCTTCACGCGCGGCCAGTTCATTGTTGCGTAGTCGCACCTGTGATAGTTGTAGCCCATCAGCATCGCGTTATAGCGGCATGTCCTGCACTTGTCGTCGCCTTTCTTCATCGCAGTTCCTCCGGCGGCTCAGGCATCGGCATCCAATATCTGTTGGTGAGGATGGACACATCATCGACCTCCCCGAAATCGTAGTAGTCTCTACAGTTAAAACGCTGATGCCTCGCCGAAAAATACATTTCAGTTACACTGCCCCATTTCGTGACCACCAGATACTGCCCGGATTCCTTCGGCAGCGCGTCCTCCACGGAGATCCAGCCCGCCTTCGGCTCCACCTTCCGGCGGCTCTTGATGAATTTCATCGCCGACCCTCCGTTCTGCTGATCGCACGGACGATCCCGGCGGCCAGCGCCGCCGCCGTAGCGGCATTTTTTGCACTTAATCATCCCCGCAACCTCCTTTGGGGAAGACGATCGGCATCCAGTGCGTTGGCTTTAATGCGTAGGGCGTATCCGGGGCGTCGTCCCTGGCATTAAAAGCCTGATGGATGGCGGAGTACTCCACGTACAGGATGCACGGCGACGGCGTGAGGATGAGGTACTCCCCGCTGCACGGGGGGAGGGCATCCTCGACGGAGATCCAATCTTCCGCGCGCATCAGCGCTCCACCTCCACAATCTCGCCGTTTTTTAGCTTGTACCATGTGTCGGCCTTGATCTGATCTCCATCAACCTTAACAAGCTGGGCGTCGACGATCGAGCCGTCCTCGGCATACTCGGAGAGGACAAGGTACGATCCGATCGCGCCACGGGCGCGGCTATCCATGCCCCATGCGACCGCGAGGCACTGGTCGCCGGACGCTGATGCAGAACCGAGATAGCCGGACGCGACAGCTGCCCCCCTCACACCGGACGCCGCCGCATTGCCACTATCACCGGACGCATATTTCTCGGTTGCGTCCTCGCAACGCTCCATTACAAAGCGCACGCCAGCGTTGATAATACCTTTCATGCATCTCTGCGCCGATCTTGATGTGTTTTCCGCAAACCTTTTCATCATCTTTCCCTCCTGTTATTTACTTGCCTGGTCTATCCAGCTTGTCCAACAGATTCACGAACATCCACGCCACCGTAGCCGCGCCGATGATCACCAGCGTCAATGTATATCCGCCCATGTTTACTCCTCTCTCTCCTCGATCCACTTGTCCAGCAGCCGGGCGAAAATCTGAAACACCCGCCGCTTGCCTCCGTTGATGCACACGCCGAAGGGGTACACACCCTGCTCCAGGCCGTTCGACAGCGTGTCTTGCGAAATGCTCAGTCCATGCGCCCGAAGGTGATCCATGCACTCTTGCATCGTCATCGTCTTAATCATCGTTCCTCCTTATTCGCTGCCCGGATAGCTTCCGCAGCAGCCTTGATCTCCTCCTCCGACACGCCGTACAGCTTCGCCATTTTCTTGTAGTACTTCCGTGCCGGCGCCCAGTCTCCGTATTCCCAATGTCTTACGCAGGACTGGTCAACAAACAGCTTCTTGCCGACCTGCACGCAGGAAAGATTTGCTCTATCCCGCATTTCTCTCAATGTCAAGTTGCGCTCCCTCCTTATGTGTGAGTTTTCATTGACTGCGGCGGGGCGTTCGTGCTATAATCGCCTTGCAGGAGTGCAAAGACAGCGATTCTTGCTGTTAAATCCCCTCCCCGCCCGGTGCGGAGGTGGGGAGGGGAAACTCCTGCACCCCGCCGTCTCGTGTTACCGCACGAGACGGTTTTTCTATCCCCGCCGCAGTCAACGCCCACCGAAAACTCATATTCATGAGGTTTCACACTTGACACTCCACAAAAACTGCGGTACAATACCTTCGCCAAAAGAAATTGTTAAAAGCCGCTTTCGTGGGGGCTGGTGTTTTTGTACCCTTTTCCGGTGGGCCTGATATAAAGATACCTCATAATCTTCAAGATTGCAATAGTAAACTTGAAGAAATTTAACTTTCGGCAAATCTGACAAATTTTAGGTTTTGAATATGGATATTGTGCTGGAAAGAATATTAAGCCTTATCCCTAAAGGCAAGAACGGGAAATACGCTCACGGGGCAAAGGTAAAGTTTGCCAAAAGCATAGGATATAATGATGGCTCTATTGTTTCTATGTGGGAGAACGGGGCAAGCGTTTCCTATACAAAGAAACTCCATCAGATTGCCGACATTTACAATGTATCCGTGGAGTGGCTAAAGGGCGAAACGGATGATCCGGGCATAAAAAAAGCGCCCACCGACAAGATCGATGAGCGCATTTTGGATGCCGGTCTGATTAAACGGCTTGTCCTGTTAACCCCGGACGAGTTGCGTCGGGTTGACGATTTTGTTCAAGGGATTTTAGCATCTCGAAAAGCGTAAGTTTCTCATCATAGGTTAGCTGCGCTATGTAAGCGGCGGCTTGCGGTTCTGTCATTTTGCTATCCTCCAGTAAAGTGTTTTCACTTATACGCGCCGGATTGCGGTTTGTTGCCCGGGTATATGCAACAAAAATAGAAAAATAGAAATTTTGTTCTAACCCTCCCCATCCCCGCACCGGATAGGGAGGGTTTGCCTACGCATCGCCTAACGGTTTATCGTCTGCAATGTGAGCATATCAAGATTTTATCGGGCAGTGCAATCCCATAAAGGGGTTTTAATCATTTTTTGCACGGCAAATTCAGGGCACTTATTGCCCACATAGGGGGATTATGCATGAATCCGACACTACGCGACATTTGCAAGGACGCAAAAATCAGGAAGGGAATCACCACGCAAAAGCTATCTGACGAAACCGGAATCTCCATTTCCACCATCAACAATTTCTTCGCCACAGCGTCCAAATCGCCCAGCGTGTACAACGCCGGTGACATTTGTGCTGTACTGGGGGTATCGCTGGATAGATATTTCGGGATCGAAGAAGATGTTCCTGCAGAAAAGCGGCTTGAAGAAATGCAGCAAAACAGAGAAGCGGAGTTAAAGGCGGCACATCTGGAGGGCAATGTGGAAAGCATGGCCCAGACCATCGACCTGCAGCACAAGAGAATCAAATCACAGCAGCGGGTTATATATGTTACCATATCCGCCCTTGTAATTGTTATGCTTCTACTGGCGGTGTATGTGTTTCTCGACTTCAAAACGGCAAATATGGGCCTGATTCGTGGTGGGGTTGCAAGCGTGTTTGCATGGGTGCTTATTGCGGTGCTGATAGCCAGCAGCGCCATTACACTTGCTGTTCTCGTTTCTATGGTTCGCAAATCGAAGGGGTGATACAATGGAAAATTGCATGAAATGCGGGGCAGAGCTTGCCGAAAATGCTATTTACTGCCATTTGTGCGGCAAAAAGCAGTTGGCAGAAAAGCGCAAGGCACTAAAAAGAGCGAACGGAACCGGTACGGTATACAAGCTGTCAGGCCGCAGGAAAAAGCCGTGGGTGGCTGCAAAGAACAAGGTGGTCATTGGGTACTATGAGCGCAAGACAGACGCTCTGGACGCTTTGGAGCGGCTGAACGGCAAGAGTTTAACGGATAGGTACAACATGACCTTTGCTGAAGTCTTTGATGCGTGGAAAGAGGAGCATTACAAGGAGATCGGCAAGCAGGGGATTGATTCCTATAACACGGCTTACAAGGTATTTGCTCCATTGCATAGCAGAAAGTTCCGTGACCTTCGCACCGCAGACTTTCAGGCCGCACTTGACCCGCACATGAGCAAGAGCCATTCCACCGTGAATAAGTACAAGCAGCTCATAACGCAGATGTCGAACTGGGCCATCCGGGAGGAAATATGCACGACAAATTTTGCTAAGTTTGTGCGCTTGCCGGAAAATGTCAAAAAAGAAAAGGACATCTTCACGGTGGAAGATATCCGTAAATTGGAATCCGATAACAGCGATTCGGCAAAAATTGTCTTGATGCTGCTGGCAACGGGTATGCGTATCGGGGAATTGTTTTCCCTACCTCTGGCAGACTATCACGGAGACTATGTTGTAGGCGGGGAGAAAACCGAAGCAGGCAGAAACCGAATTATCCCCATTCGACCGGAGGGGAAACAATACTTTGCCTACTTTGCGAAGCAAGCAACGGGGGAGCTACTGTTATCCGGCTACGATGGGCAAAAAGTCCCAGCAAACTTCCGCAGGCGTGATTTTTACCCGCTCCTTGACAGGCTGGGTATTGTGCGAAAGACCCCGCACGCCACACGCCACACATACGCGTCCCGGGCGGTAAAAGAGGGATTGCCCCCGGAAATGCTCCAAAAAATACTCGGACACGCCGATTATTCCACCACCGCAAACATATATACGCACATCGACGCGCAGACACTTGTGGATGCTGTTACTAACACGTTACTAACAAATAAAAAGTAAATAAAAAGAAAAGCCTTGAAACCGTTGAGTTTCAAGGCTTTTTTGGTGCCCCGTTGGGGATTCGAACCCCAGACACCCTGCTTAAAAGGCGTAAGCCGCTTTGCAAAATACAGTATATTGTGATATTAATTCGATATTATACAATTTTTGCTACGGTTTATGCCGTAAAATGTTGCAATATACCGTTTTGTATCGTTTGGGTTACTAACAAATTGCTATCACTTTACCAGTAGGCTCGTCCACAAAATCAACCGCGATACATTGCCTGATAGGTTTTAACCTCTCTCGCTTCTTCGATCTGCCGCTCGTGCAGGTAATCATAAACAGCCTGCATGGATTCGGGCGGCTCTCCTTTTGTTTTTCGGTACTGCTCGATCTGCCGCATTACTTCCCCGTGTAGCAAATCCATGTGGCGCATTTCCTCCGTGGAAAGGTCATAAAACAGCTTTGCAAGGGTGGGGTCGGCGTCTTTGTACTTCAGCGCGCACTTTGCGTACTTCTTTGCATCGCCGATTTCCTCCTCGACCATTTCAGAGAGCTTTTCGATCAGTTTCATGGCGTACCTCAAATGCGCTGTACACGCATGGCGACATTGTTGACGGTGGATGCTGCGCCGGTCAGAACCAGAGACAGAGCAGAGCCAGAAGCGCAGCAAGCCTGCCGCACAAGCGCGGGGAACGCCAGCACTGCAGAATCGCCAGCCGCAGAAGCGGTGGCGGATGCAGTCGCGCCGGGGACAACAACGCCGTCCTTGATGAGCGTGGCGGTGACAGTTCCGGCAGCGGAGGGCGCAGCGGTGACGGAAACATCCACATCATAATAGCCCTTGCCAACGATGTTTACAGCATTCCCGTTCAGGGAAATATCGCAGCCGTAGCGGCGGATCAGACTTCCCAGAGGGATAACGCCATTTACGGTAACTTCCGTAGGGGTCTGCATGGCAGTGTAAATAGCGGATTTGCAAGACATTATAAAATCTCCTTTCAAAATAAAGAGGGCGGGACACCAGCCCCGCCCATAACCCGGCCAAGAGGGGCCTTTCGCTTTTGTCAGATGTTTGCGCCGCAGCAGCTATTGCAGCCGCAGAAGGGGGAATTACCGGCATTGTAGGTGTAGCCGTTGGGATAGCGGACTACGCCATACATCCGGTTATCCATCTCAAGGCTGGCAATGCGGGCAGACTGCTCCGCAATGCGCTGCTCAAGCTGGGACTTCTCCAGAGCCGCAAACTTCGCGTCGATGTTGGCGTTTACGCCGTCAATGGCTCGCTTGGTGTCGCAGCAGCACTGCGCCATCTGGCTCTGGATGCTGTTGCCGGTCTGCATGATGGTCATGTTGGTGCCATTCTGCGCCAAAGCCATCTCCTTGCCCAACTGACCGATGTTGCCCTGCATCTCGTAACCAAGATTGCAGATGCCGTTGCCGATGTTGGTCAGACGGTCGTTGACCTGGCCGAACTGCTGGCCGAATAAGATCTCCTGCTGGCTTGCAGCGGTGGCATACTCCCCGAACTCGCCCTGACGATTCCAGCCATTTCCGCCGAAGCCGAACATGAACAGGAACAGAACTACGATAAGGAACCATCCGGACCCCCAGCCGTTCTCATCATTCGCTCCCCGTGTCACAGCGGCAATATCGCTAAGGGACATACCGTTATCCATGTTGTAAACTCCTTTCAAAAATTTATAAATAAACCGTGTCGACCCGGCTTATTTCAAAAATTGCATGAAGTCCTTTGCTTGTTTCTGCAAATCAGCAAACTGCTCCTTGCTCATTTGCCCGGAGGCCAGCAACCGTTTAATTTCTTGCTGTGCTTTCTGCGGGGTCATGTTGGTAGCAAACCTCCGAAACTCGGACAACATCGCAAGCGGGTTATTCGGCTTTCGGCTTCCGCTTCCCATCAGCATTTGCATCATTGGATTTGCCATTGATTGTGTCCTCCAATCTCTTTACCCGTTCTTCCAGACTACTTACGTCCACAGGCGGGGCGGCCTGATACGGAGAAACCGTATAAGGTGTTACCGTTGCATATCCTGCGCCGTCCGTCTGCTTCATCCATACAATAGGGTCGTTCTCATCCATCAGCAGAATAGAGCTGTTAGGGGCCATCCTGAACGCCTCTGCGCCGTTTCTGCCGTTTACCCTTGTAATTTGACACCCGAACGCTTGCGGCGCTCCTGCGGCGCTCTGCGGGGCATAATTCCCGTATTGGCCGTTATACCCCATCGGCTGATACGGATTCTGATAGTAAGGATTAAATGCCATCAACATACCGTCCTTTCTTTACGAAACAGTTCAGCAAAATATACATATATCCGCAATTCTTCCGGATCGGTGAATAGTTTCAGGATATTTTCCGCCATTTGCTCCGTGTAACCGCAGGCGATAAGCCGGTCATACATTTTGCCACCTTCTTCCTGCCTTTATGATACAAAAAAACAGGCACCAGAAAGTGCCTGAAAAGTGTCAAAAAAAGAAAGCCACCCCGCCAATTAAGGCAGGGTGGCAAATAGCTCCTGTGAAATTTTGTGGTATGCTCTGCATCTGTACCGTTTTACGGTTTCCACGGACATATTCTGATCCATAGCAACCTGAACGCAGCTTTTTCGGCGCACGTCGCAATCTATGACTATCATCTCCTCGGTATTTGGCAGTAAAAACGATTCCACGAGGGCGATAGCTCGTTTCGGTGGCAGATTTGACAAGAGATTTCTTACGGCCTTATGGTTGCTGTTCATATGCAAAACAATAGCCGTGGAGGTGCGGATGCTTATGCACGGGCGCAAGGTCGGCGCAGTCTTATCCTTTGCGCCCTCCATTCAAACCGGTTTTACTTTTTGAGCAGTGCGCCCCACGTCTTAACGCCGCAGATGCCGTCCGCCGTCAGGCCGTTAGCCGCCTGACAAGCCTTAATGGCCGCGACGGTTGCCGCGCCGCAGATGCCGTCCGCGCCGTAGCTGCCGCAATTGTAGCCCTGCGCAATGAGCGCGCCCTGCATGCTGCGTACCGCGTTTCCACGGTCGCCGCTTCCGATCATCTGAGTTGCTACCATGATAATGTCCTCCTTTGTTGTGTTGTTGTCCTGAGTCTCCGACGTCCCGGAGACGATGGCCTCAAGCGGGAAATACTTGCCCGGGCAGTCCGTGGTAGATCCGGCGACGTCCTTGTGTCCGATCACCTTGGTGATGCCCCAGCGCCGCTTGATATCGGCTACCAGAGCCTGTCCGGCGGCCAGCTGCGCGGCGGGCATGGTCGGCTCCACCTGATAATTGCCTTCAAAGCATACGCCGATGCTGTGACTGTTCGCGCCGTAAGCGTGCGCGCCTACCGTATCTTCGGGGCGTCCGCGATAGATCGTGCCGTCCTTGCGCACCAGATAGTGGTAGCCGATACCCGCCCAGCCATTGCCGACGTGGCAGCTGTGGACGCCGTCCGGCGTGCAGGTGGTCGTACCGGAGTGATGCAGGATCAGCAGATCCGTCGTACCCCGCTTGCTGAGCGGCTTTGCCCATTTGTAGGTTTTTTCGATGATGTTCATCTTAGTCCTCCTCGTTGCCCGCCGGAATCTTGTCCTCCACCGACACCTTCAGCCGCTTAATCAGGCTCTGCAAAAATCCCGGCACCGGCGCGCCCAGCGCGGCCACATTCTCCAAAATACTAATCAGCTCATTAATCACCAGCCAGATCACCACGATCGAAGCGATCAGGAAATCCAGTTTCCAGTCCAGCCCCATCTGGTCAGCACCATACCGCACCAGCCAGTCCAGCACGCAGGCCACCGCGACGATCACCAGATAGCCGACCTTTTTCAGGATACCGCCGATGCCGACGCGGCTGCTCAGCTCTCCGGCCTGCCACGCCTTGGCCATGCCGGTGATGTAGTCCAGCACCATCACCGCGACGAGGATGATCGCCGGGACGATGAGCTGCGTGCCGTAGGATGCCAGCGCCCCCAGCGCTGCCGCAAGCACGGCCTTGATTGCGTTTTCTTTCATAATTTCTCCTTCCTGCGCATTGCGCATGTAAATTAAGCCCGTCAGGGCGTTGGGATGTGTGGTTGGCATGTTTCAGCTCGGGTCTAGTCCTCATTATGCGGGATTAATACACCACCAACGCTCATACGCGTATTTCAGCAACATAACCCCACGGGGGTGCTCGGCGTCTGATATTTCAGCTCCGGTTCGCGCTGAGTATATCGGATATTTCGTCCCACTGCTATCAATTATGCTGCTTTGCGGCGCAATATCTGAACCCGTCGTTACCATAAACACCACAAGTGTATTCCGGTCAACTCCGCGCGCATTGATTGTGGTAGAATGACCTGGTTCAACTGCTGTAACCAGCGAGACAAGAGAACCGCTCCTTACAAAATCTGGCATATACTTTTCGGGGATTGGCATCACATCCTCAATCAGTGTGTAAAAAATGATCTCATCATAATCACCCTCGTAATATGGGGTAATGGCCAGATAACGATATTCTTCGCCTTGTGCCGCGTGAAATCGGAACGTATAATCCCCGACAGTATAATAATAATCAATATCATCAACTTTACTTGGCGAAAGATTTTCGTACACGACTCCGCCGACACTCATTTTGGGTATTACGGGATTACTGCCTCCGCTGGTTACGTTCCACCATCCACTCATATCAGTTCCAACCTTGGACTCTCGCATCTCCGCATGGTACATATCCTTGATATATTTAGGATCAAGCGTATGCACGACGTCCTGCTGATAACTAACCGCGACCGTATGCGTCCCGGCAACCTTGCACCCAATCAACAAGGTATTGCCACCATGGGGGTTTTTATTGGGGGTGACACAAAACGGCTCTCCGGTATCCGGTATATCGGGATTAGAAATGGCTAAATTACCAAAGACAGGAATGCGGTTCCCGCCTTGCTCGAGCCATTTACACTTATACGATTTCCCATCAAAAACAACATCAAATGTTGTATCAGCCTTACTATTGTACAGCTTCTGGAAAGCGTCCAAATCAGCATCAGTGAGCACTGCGAGGTTAAAATTATTTTGCACAGCGGTCGTTACTTCCTGCTCCGGCACAATCACACCGTTTTCCTGTGATACATAGTGCGTCCTGTTCCGCACATAGTCCTTCGCGGTCGGGTCGTTCTGCGCCCAGTCAGACGTCTCCAACTGCGCCATGCGCTCCATCAGCTGATCGTAAACGCTCTCGGGCGGATCGTCAGGAGCGCCAGCCGCAGACCGGACGGACGGCAGCGCGCGCAGGATTGCCACGCGCGACGTGCGGATGTCGCCCGCAAACAGGCCGATCTGCACCACGCCCGGCACGGTGCAAACGGGCAGTTCGACTTCCGCGCCGCTAAACACCTTATCCGTAAACGTGCCGTCCATGTAGATCGTGCGCATGGTTTTGGTGTCGTAGGCGCTCCAGTCCTCATCCAGCGTCCAATGCACCGTGTAATCGCTGTTGTCGCATACGATGGATTGCGTATCAGACACCGCAACCTTGTGCGCCACTGTAATGTTGATATCAGGCATATTGTTCCCTCCTCATGCTGTGCGCTTCCACGTGTACACAGCCAAATACGGCGGCATGTTGTTGTGTGCCTTGCCACCGCAGTTGCTGCTTTGTGGCCCAGTGTATTGATTCGGTTGCCCGTTGACATCGTACAGCCGAATCGCGTCCGTACCAATTACGGTGCTCTGGCCTGTGTACTGATAGCTCATTTTGATCTCAGGGATTTCGTCAGCTGTCAGCGTTACCTCGGATTCACCGCCAATCGTACCGGGGCGATAGATTGTGCCAGCCGCCAGCAGAAACACGTTATTAATGGCTTCCCATGTTCCACCGAACAAATCAGCCGGATCGGTCGATTTTGTGGACTGATAGATGCTTCCTACCGGATGCGTCCAGTCGAGCAGCGTCTTTCCGTTCACGGTGATCTGCTGGAAACTTACAGGCATACCGAACTCAAACAAATTCGGCTGTGTAGCGGCTTTTCCTGCCGCACCCCCCGTACCGTCTTTGTAAAAATCCAACAGCGAAAACGTAGATTCCACTCGCACGTCAGATGTAATGGACGTAAAGTAATCCTGCAAGACTACGCGGATAACATACGCGTCATCTGCGGAAATCTCCGGCGCGTCCGTCAGTCGCAGCGTATCGTTATAGCTGATTTCGGCGGTTCCGGTGGAAATCTGCGCAAATTCTGTTTCTGTCTCTTTGCGATACGACAGGGTGATGGTGCGGTCATTCTTTCCGTCGAGCGACGCAATCGCATAGGCCATTGTCAGGGCTACGCGTGTACCGTCGTCGTTGTCCGCACCCGTTGTATCAATACGCTTTGCAGACAGTTCGCTGATCTTCGGCGGACTATACGGTAGTACCGTGATGGTTTTCGCGCTACTTGTAGACCTCCCTCGGGTGTCTGTCACCTTGACTTGTACGGGGACGTCACCGGATGCCGTAATCATGTTCGATGTAATGGAGGTGCCGGTATAGAGGAAGCCAGCAACTCTTACCTCGCAGGACGCGATAGAGCTGCCATAGATCCCGCTTGCAGTCACATCTACCTTCGCTCTTGACTTGCTTTGTACATACGCGCCAAACTTATCGGCCAGCCCAGCAACCGTTTCTGCGATTGTTACGGCGGAAATTGTGGGGATCATATCGTCAGATACGGTAATCTTTACGGAGGTGGAGATCGTGCCTATCTCGGTATTGCCGTTATACGTCGTGCAATGGATTGCGCCGATGCCTACCGCTGCGCGCGGAATCTGTTCGGCCAGTGATTTTGGGGGTGTCCAGCTGACGGACTTGAATGATGTTTTCGTCGCAATTACCCCGGACGCTTCGCCAAAGTAATACCGGATCGTGTGTGTAAACGAGGGGCTTGCGGGAGTGAGCGTAATCGTACCAGATTCCCCCATGGTAAGATTCCCGACCACGGCGGTTGTGGCGCGGGGGATCGTGTCGAGCGTCACAGTCTGCGAGATATCTGTAGAGGTCAGGCTTGTACCGCTGATATAGCCTGTTGCGGAGATAGTGACGTTGCGGCTCCCGTCTGCTTCGTGATATACGCGTACCGTCGCGCTCATCGCAAGCGTCTCCGACTGATATGATACCTCAATATAACGGCTTCCTGCCGTCCACTGACCGTCGATCGTGATACCACCCGACCATGTGCCGCTCGTGGTATAACCGCTATTGGATCGGCTGTAATACAGCGTCGCCGTCACGTCGGAATAATTGCCGTCGATGCTCTGCACGGCGCTCCATTTGATTGTAGGGAAGATATGCTGGTTACCGGTCGTGCCGGTAAATGCACCAGATAGAGCCATCAACTCACCACTTTCTTAAAGCTCAGGTTCCCGTTTGCGCGCGGAACAAATGCAAAATTGCCGATCTGTACCGATACGAGGAACTGCGCGTCAGTTACATACAGGCGTCGGTTACTGAAATACGCCACCTCTGACCCCGATTGCAGAAAAGCAATCCGATCATTGTCTACGCGGAGGGTCAATTCGTTGCCATTCTCGCCGATCATCAGCCCGTCCGCTGTAAACCGGAACCACTTATCGTAGTCCGACATACGGCTGTTTACACTGTCGCTCAGGTCATCAACCTGATTACTCACGCGGGAGAGGTCGATCTGGATCTGATCCGCCATGACGCTGAGACGGGAGTTCAGCTGTGCTTCTGCATCCTCCTTGCTAATTTTTGCGTCGAGCTGGCCGTTAATGAGTGTCAGCGACTGCGACAACCCCGCTACGCTGTCCTGCGAGACAGAGCCTACCGCGAGTGCGGAACCGTTCAGATATCCGTCCATTGTGATTGCGACTTTGCTGATCGTCTTTCCGCCGTCCTCGGAGTAGCCGAGACCGCCCATCGACATAATCCACATCTTGGTCGTGTCCGTCACCGTGGGTGTGTCCTTGAGTGTCCAGCCCGTAGGGAAACCGTCCTCGTCATAGGTAATGGCAAAATAGCCGCCCTTCATGCCGATGATCTTCTCCGTCGCGTTCTGAAAGGAATCCATGACCTCGTTATACATACGCTGGAGTTTCTGCGCGGTGGGGCTTTTTACAGCGTAATCCGCATCCTCCACCTCGTAGCACGTCGTATCACAGCTCATGCCGCCGCTGATGTGCAGCTCCTGTTCCATCACAAACACCGAAAGGCCGGACACGCCGTCACGGTCAACGACGGTCAGGATATCCCCAGCTTCGGTGGACGGGTCTCCGCGCCACTTGCATTTGCAAGGTGTCATCGGCTTATTCTTGATAAGATCGAGCACCGAGGTTGCGATATCTGCGGTCATATACGGGTTAATTGCTGTGATGCCGATGCCAGATCCTACCGAGATCGGATTTTCTTCCGTTCCAGTCAGCAGGCTGTTGATTGTAAACGGCTCGTCGGCGGTACGCTCCAGACCGTCGAGGTGCTGCACGTCCCACCCAAGCGTCAGGCCGCTGTCGGCGTACCAGCAAAACACCAGATTCCCGGTTGCGTCGAACTTCGCATTGCATCCAATCAACCCGGCCAGCCAGCCCAGCTGCTCACGCAGACTGCCGCTATACGCCGTCTCAATCTGGATGTCAGGGAGCGTCACATTGGGTGCCGTCACCTTTGCTTGTGTGCATACGTCTGCGAGGATCTGCGCAGGCGTGGCCGGAAGGGTGATTGCCGGGATATAATCCGCCGTCAGAGACGCCATGCGGTCATAGCCGGTAACAGTTACCCACAGCTTCCCGCTATCCTCCACGCCGTCCGTGGGGACGTAGTATTTGCCCTTCGGTACATACTGCGCTTCACCTCCCACCATGACGCCGACAGATGGCATAAAATACGCGCCGTTCAGCGGAAGATTGTCCTGCTTGTAGAATGTAACCTTGCAACTGGACGAAAACGCCGCACCGATAGTCACGCCGTCCGAGGAGCCGAACTGCTCCGTTACAACGATCTCCTGTATCTCCGATGCTGGTAGGTCTGTCGTGCCGTTGAAATTTACCTTGCTGGTAATTTCACGCCCCGGAGCAGCGCAAGCATCGTGAAATGCGTTTGTCACAGTGTGCATGGCTCACCTCTCGATAAAATTCATAGATAGCCCATTCCATTGGTATACGCCATCAATAAGGCTGTACATTGGAGCCGTTCGGTCGCCAACATAGGCAGTCATTTTCCTTGTGGTACCGGTCATGGCATCAGGATAGCTTACATCGAAAAACACATCGTCAACCGCTTGTAGCAGTGTGGCCATTGGAGCGGCTTTCATGGGCGGCCACGATAGAGTTAGCTTTCGCTTCCTCCCCACCCTGTCGCGGAACAAATCGCCGCTTTGGTTTCGCCCCGTTCCATCCGCATCAACATCCTGCAATCCCCACGAATATTCGCTGGGGTCAGGCAGCGGGACATTCGTCCCGTCTGCCTTTGTAATGGTAAAAATTGCCATTTGGACTCCTTATGTAACAAGAGGGCTTGCCCCGGTCGCACGAACAACGGCGTTGTTTTCTCTGACTACTGTCTCGAACAGTTTCTTCCCTGTCACGCTGTCGAGGACAATGGTCACATGAACTTCACCAGAACCGCCGGATTCCTCGCGGACAATTTTCCGGATAAGTCCTTCCGGCGCTTCAATGTTATTTCCGTGGGACTGGTCACCAAGCACGGCAAGAAACTCGTCGTTTGCGGGGATAACTGCGCCCTTTGCGAGCCGTGGGAGCACATTCTCGCTGATATAGGAAATGTTTACTCCGATAGATTTTCCACCTACAAACGGCACCCATGAAGGTACATTGAAACTAATCTTGTTCATCTGCTTGATGAGCCAGTTAAGACCCTTGATGATGATATTGATTGCACCGTTAAGCAGATCAATCATGGTGTTCCAGATGCCCTTGAAAATGTCCTTGACCCCCTCCCAGGCCTTATCAAAATCCCCAGAAAAAACGCCGGAAATAAACTTGATTAGTCCGGAGAAAATCGTCTTAATTTCGTCAATTACATTCCCGATGGTCTGCTTGATGTTGCCAAAAACGGCGGTTACAATGGCCTTGATCCCGGTAATAATTGGTTTAAGCTTTCCATTTGTTTTCTGGTCGATCCAGTCCAACAACCCGTTAAGAAAGTCCCTTATGCCATCGATCACAGATCCAATCGCGACTTTCAGCCCGCCGAAAATCCCGGCAATGCCAGCGGCAGTACGCTCAGTGTCTCCCGTAAAGATACCGGCGAAGAAATCGATAAACCCCTTGAGTGTTTCTTTTACGCCACTGATAAGCTCTTCTCCGTGCCCGGTAGCCGTAGTAACGCTAAGAATCAGAGCCGCAATCATCCCGATAAGAGCCGGGATAAAGGATCCAGTCAAAATGCCGATACCCACACCGGTCGCAAGGATTCCTGCGATTGCCAGCATTTGATTCTGGAAATTCCATCCGTTTTTCTCTGCGTCAATAAACGCAACAGCCAGCACAGCAAGCCCGGAAACAATAGCTGTAATTCCTCCGGCTACCGGCCCAAGAGCGACGTACAGACCGGTTATGGCAAGCGTCATGCCGAAAATCATGCCGTTCATGTTCTCCTCTGTAACGCCGTTTACGATTGAATCGAGAATGTTTTGCACCAGCGTAAGTGCGCCAAAAATACCGACAGCCAAGCCAATGGTTTTCTGCAAATCAAGGCCGAGTTTTGGGCCAAGTTTCCACGCCGCTAATCCGGCGCCAATGGCAAGAATCCACGGGAGCGCATTTTTGAGCTTCTGCGTGACTTCATCAATCTGCTTACTTACAGCATCGCCAAGAAAATCATACTCAGGCAATTCAAAGTCAAAACCGCTGCCGCCGGACACACCTGCAGAACCAGACCCAGACGCAGTGTTGCCGTTTAGAATGTTAAGCTCATCAAAGCCCATAACGGACTTCTTTAGCTCCTTTGCTGCACTGGTGGCATCTTCAAGCCCTGTTGCGGCATCCCCTGCGCCGCTGGCCAGATTTCCCACGCCGGAATAGTCAATGTCCGTGAGCTTGAAGTTAAACAGTTTTGCAATGGCATCAGCAACCTCACGCACAACACGAAGAACAGCGATTGCAATGGGTAGGATTTTTTGCAGAATGGGGATAAAGATATTACCGATTGCTCTTGATGCCTGTGTCAACTGCGCTTGGAAAATGCGCAACTGGTTAGCTGGCGCGTCTAAGGTTCTCGCCATGTCGCCCTGCGCCGTTGTTACCTGTGTCATAATGGCGTAGTAACGCAGCTCCGCCTTTTCTGCCTGCGTCATGGCAGAAACAGACTTTTCGATTCCCAGCGTCAATGCGGTTTGTTCCAGTTTGGCTTGCGACAGGTCATAGCCCAATCTACGCAACGGTTCCAATTCGCCAGAAACGCCGGATTGCAGCTTTTGCATAGCATCTTCAACGGAGGTGTTGAAGAACGAGGAAATGTCATAGCCGAGCTGTGTAAGGTTCTTACTCATAAGGTAAGAACGGTCTGCGACAGAGCCGAATCCGGACAGCAAAGTGTTAAATACGCCCTGATTCCGCATCCATTTTGCGGGGTCAATTCCCATTATTTCTCCAACATTTTCCGCATACTCTTGGGCTTCTTTTGCGTATTGCCCCATAGCCACGGTAAACAGGTTCAAATCCTCTTGGTATGCGTTGGATTCAGTGATTGCCTTGCTGATTTCTTGGCGTATCATACGAATTCCGGCCATAACCCCTGCCGTTTTTATGCTTTTGAGGGAAATCCCAAATCGGCTCGTTTGGGTGGATCCTCTGTTTACCGTGTTGTTGTACCTCTCGGTCGTTGTTATGAGCCGCTGAATTCGAGACGGCATGGCACTAAATCCATCGGCTACATGTTGCATTTCCGTGGCAAACGGTCTCAGCGCATTTGCAAGCCGGGTCATTTGGTTTGAAAACTCGTCGATGTCTGCGGCGCGGAGTTCGCGCACCACATCAGGGAAAGCGCTGAGCTGGTTAATGTACGAACGCATGTGCGCACTTTCCAGCTCGGATAACGGGCGCAAAGCATCTGCGACATTGTAGAGCCTGTCTATATCTCCATCGGAAATTCCAGACAACGCAGTCCCAAGCGACTGCAGATTGTTTCCAAGAGATTTCGGAATCTTAACGGTTCCGACATCGGATATTGCCTGTAGACCGGCAGCGATAGATTTAAGTTTTTGCCCAACTGCACCGGCCCCAGACAGCGCTGTATTGAGCGCCGCAATCTGCTTTGCAGCAGTTCTTACGCCGGACGCTCCGCCGGAAGTGGCCGACTTTAGGGAGGAAAGCGCCTTTTCAAGCCGTCCCAAAGACGCAACGGCGCTGTCGCTGTTCTCTTTGATTTGAAATTCAAGTCCGCGAATTTCAAGATTGTCCATGCTTTTCACCTCCCGGCTCGAATTTCTTGTTATTTGCAATCATGAACATTTCCATGATTGCTTTTGCACGGCTATCATTCTTCTGCTCTTTCACTTTTTTCTCCGCAGGATTATAGCTTTCACCCACCTGATAGGGGGAATCTCGATACGGAATAGGCTTTGTACCTTTCTTTGCAAACGCATGAAGAATAGGCGATACATCCGCCAAGGCTTCATAGAAATACGCACCCTGTAGCCATGCTTGCTGGTTGTCCAAGTCCTGCTTGATTTTCGCTGCCTTGCGGTAGTACTTGACCAACTCGCAATCCATTTCCCAGAACTGCTCGTAGGTCATGCCTATTGCAAGGTAATAAGGGAAAACCTCATAGAACTTTTCCGTGTAAGCATAGAGGGGGGTATTGCCCCCCTCTTTATCGGGCGGCGGTTCGCTTACCAGTCCACCGTCCAGCTGGCGTTTCCCTCGGCTTCGGGATCATCCATGAGCGCTACAATGGGGTCGCTATACATTTCCACCAGCTTGCCCAGCATATCTCCCTTGTTGGGCAGCTGGGCGTAAATCTTGTCGATAACATCACGCTTTACATAGCGGTGATGCGCCAAAAAAGCGCCAGCAAACAGGGCGGGCAGATAGGTCATGGGCTTGCGCTGCAATTCCTCGATCTCGAAGCCCTGCCGCTCCATCATTTCCACAGATTTTCTGGTGTATTCCAGCACATATTTCACATCGTTGTGCTCGATGGTCATTGTCTTTGCCATAATTCCTCCTTACTCGCCGTCATCCAAAGTGATGACCGAGGTGGGCGCGATGGTGATATTCATTCCGACCACTTCGTTTACGCCGCCGCCGGTGGGATACACGGAAAGCTGCCCCTTGAAGGAGAACTTGCCGTCAGAGCCGGTGGGGGTAACAGAGCCACCGGACTCTGTGCCGCCAAACCACACGGCATAATCCGCTTCCGTACCCTCTTTTGCTTTCAGGGTCTTGTAATCGGCCAGCGTGTAGTTTGCCGTGAAATTCAGGCCGTCCATAGACTGAATACCGGCGATGTAGGTCTGCATCTTGTCAGACAGGGTGGTGGTTTCCAGCATTTCAGGGTCACCGCCAAGGTCAGGGAACTCCTTGATGTCCACCAGCTTTGTCCATGTACTTCCGGTAGATGCCTTCTGCATCAGGAAACATTTATAGGTACTGATTGCCATAATTTACCTCCTAAAAACTGTTTTTCCGTCCGTTTCGGCACGGTATCGCGCCACTAAGCGATAGATTGACGCACTATCCATGTTTGGGACGGGGGTCATGGAAATGCGCGTGAAATTCATTGCATACAGCATTTTGTCGATTTCTGACAGGATGCTGCGGCACTCTGATTTGCTTTCGCCGGTTTTGTTGGAGTAGACATTGACCTCATACATGACGGTCGCAAACCGCTCCGTGTCAGAGCTGTCCTGATTGGATGTGGTCATGTAATTGTCCTGTTCTACAATGCTTGCGTGGGGAAACTTGGGGGGAGATTTTATATACGCCCCGGAAACATCTATCCCCTTGAACTTCTTTCGCAAGGCTTCTGCAATCGGGGTAAAAATCATCCGCTCCACATCAATCATCCGAACACCTCCTTTACGATTTCTCCAAGCCGCAACTCCAATTCTTTTACGGCGTTATACATGGGCATATTGGCCGGATTACCATGTGTAAGAACAAGCGTCCCCTTTGCTCTTTCTCCTACAACGGTTCCGTTTGTACCGGGTTCTCCGTAATAACCCCATGTGGATTGTTTTCCGCGTCCTTGGCCATATTCTCCGCGCTCCATTCCCAAGTCCCTTGCTTCCGGGTGATTATCCGGGTATGTTACGCCTGTGCCAAATTCAATAAATAAGACCGTGCCGCCAATGGCGACAACGGCCTTTATTTTTCCTCGATCTTCGACAGACACGGTTACATCGTTTGTGCCGTCATATTCGGCGCTCGCAAAGCCTGCGCTTGCCACTTCGTATCCCTCTTGTGCAAGGCGCTCCAAAAGCCTTGCACAGCCGCTTTTTATCCATTCCCGGTACTCCCGAACGGAATCGATCATCTGCTGTACTCCGGTTGGAGAAATGGCAGTAACAACCTTATGCTTCACGATACATTCACCTTGCTTATGGCAATGGAGATGGAATTGAGCGACTTGGCCACTCGCTTTACGACGTAGTCATACAGAGGCTTTTTACCGTCATACTCCGGTTCCTTGTCTACAAAGAGAACAGTATCCTCGCTGATAGGACAGCTCATGTCATCCGTGACGATGACCTTGTCATAGGAAACAAATTGCCCGAATTGCTCCACTTGCGCCGTCCCGGATGCGGGGGAGATATTCGCCAGCATTTTCACTGCGTCTTTGTACTTCACGGACATTTGACCAGTTTCGTACCCATCATCGGACAGATTCGTGGTCTTGCCATCGTACAGAATATACCAAAATGCGGTCTTATTCCGCTCCATGCACCTCATCGCACAACTCCCGCATATGGGATAATGTCGCGCAATAGAGAGGACGGCACATCTCCGTCCTCATAGGAGCGGGAAATACCATTCTCGCTGTGCGCTGTTTCGCCCTCTGCGCCGCGCTTGTTCAGCAGATATGCGGCAATCTCCACCTGGGTCATGTGATACCGTTCAGGAAGCATTTTATTTTCGTTATCGAACGGATAAAGCTTGCGCAAGACCTTATCCTCGGCAATCGCAAGGTAAGCGAAAAGCACGCTACCCTGCTGATCTGTCATAGCAGACAAAATTTCGATTTTTTCAGCTTCAGTCATGCTTTCCGCCCCCCTTATCAGCCGGTAACAGCCTTGGTGTTTACAGGATTGCTTGCGTCATTGGCAATAAACACGCTGCGGCTATAAGTAGGCGCAGTGAAATCGGTGGAAATACCGGTGAACTTGCCGTGATACCATTCGGGCCCGTGGTCAAGACCGACCTGACCGAACAGCTGCCACTTCTCGCCAGCTCCGGTCTTGGACAGCTGCTCCAGGAAGAAATTGCCCTTGCCGGGAACGGGCTGGTACACAGGGGCGATAACATCCAGATTCAGCAGAAGGGCCGTACCGGCGGGCAAACACTCGCCAAGGTACAGGTAAACAACTCCAAGAGGGGTGATTACGCTGGACAGCGCAATGCCGTTGATCTCACGAGCAACAGGAACTACAGTAAGACCGTTCTGCACGGCATCCGCATTGATCTGGAACATGGTCACGGCATCGCACCACAGTGCCAGACCGTTGGTTGGAGCGTTGGCTCCGTAAATCTTCTTCACCATGTCGGCTACATCCCACAGGCCCAGGGGCTTGGATGCCATAGCGGTAACATTGGTGGTAATGGCGGTGGTCAGGCCACGGGTCTTGTTGATCTTGGAATCGTCTGCGGCCTTGTTGTATGCGCCCTGGATGAAGGTGAACTCCATATCCCGGGCGATCTTCTGGATCTTTGCGCCCACCTGGAAATCCAGTTCATTGATGGGGTTGGCCTGCTGATTCTCGATATTTACGCCGGACAGAGTGCCCATATTGGACATCTTGGCGTAGGAAACGCCCACGGTCTCCTGAAAAATCTGCGTAACATTGGTTTTCTGTGTACGGGTCACCACGGAAGCATCAGGAGCAGTCAGGGACGCGGTCTCGCTGATGGCGGGCTGTGTGCCGCCGGCAGAGCTGTATTCCTGCCCTGTGACGAACTCGACATGGTTGGTGGTTTTTGCCCGGCTTCCGATGATGGAAGACAGAGGGGTGCGGGTGTTGCCCTTGTTGAAGAGCATACCGGAGTAATTCAGCACTCCGAAGCTGGTAGCAAAAGTATCTGCCATTTTGATTCATTCTCCTTTACTGTGTATTGTTGTCCTGATTCATAAGGCGGGTATAGTACGCCGCCTCCGCAAAATTGCCGGCGTTCTGCGCTTCGGCAGCTTTCTTGGAAAAGTCTGCACCATCCGAACCCGCACCGGCAGCGGGCTTGGGTGTGCCTTGCATTGCGCTGGCTTTCACCTGCTTTGCGTATGCTTCCAAAAACGCCTGCTGATTGGCGAACACTTTATCGGTGTTGCCGTCAGCCATTGCCTTGGCAGTATCGGCAGCAAGCTTTTCATCATAGCCCTGTGCAATAAACTTGGCCGTGAACTGCGAAACGGTCTTGTCACGCCGCAGCTCGTCAAGTTCCTTCTGCATGGCGGCAATGTCCTCCTCCTGCTTCTGCTTCTTCTGTTCGTCCTCGCTTAGCAGTGCATTGTGTTTCCTTTTCCACTCTGCAGCTTCTGAATTCGCCTTGGAAACTGCCGCTTTTTGCTTTTCAAGCTCGGATGCGTTGTCGTTATACTCAAACGCTTCCAGCGCTTTCAGCTTGTCCTCCAAAGACATTTCCGCATAGCCCTTGATCTGGTTGGTGTCGATTTTTGCCATTTTGATTACCTCCTGCGTTTAACAAGGCTGTTCACTCAGCACTATTCTCTGTTTTTGCGGGTTGTCTCCCGTTTGCGTTTTTAGGTCGTCCCTGACCATTTATCACCTTGCGGCGGGTAAATCGAAAAAATAAAGGGGCTACCCTTTCGGATAGCCCCTCGGCTGTCGGTCAAGCCCTTGCCAGACCCACTCAGTATTTCTTTTTCCTACGCACTTCGATTACTACGATCTTCCCGTTCTCCACTTTCACTTCCGCTTGGTTGCGGTTCTTGAGGATTTCGTTGATCGTCCGTACCATCTCCAGCGTTAATTCCATTGTTTCCTCCGTTTTCCTCAAGATATTCCATGCTCATCTTGTACGCAAGCTGCGGGTCGCTGAATAGACCGCAATGTGTAAATGCAAGCTGCGGCGCAATTTTGCCGTTGCCCAGCATGGTTACCAGCACATTCGCCTTTTCGGAAATGTTCTCATAATTCCGACGGGTAAATCTGATCTCGATTGCGGACAGTTTCAAAGACAAATCGCTCAAGTCATTGCAAATCCGCAAAAGCACTTTCAGAAACTCTTTTTCGGAACGCTTGAATACCAACTCGGAATCTTTTGCCCTTGCTTCTGCCGCAGACCATCCGTCACGCATGATGACTGCAGAGCCGGTGTCAGAGGTGGAAGAACCGCCGTTTCTGTTGGGCATCCCGCAGATTGTCAGCACCGTGTTATACAGGTTGTCTGCAAGGGTCTGTGTCTGCGTTTGATTCAGCTCCGTAACAAGGTTCTTGATCTCCGCTTTCTTCTGCGGGTCAATGTCCTCAAACTGAATTGCGCCGTCTTGCCGCAATGCGGAATACTGTTCCTCGGAAATACGCACATTGTGGAACAGAAGCAAGGACTGCACGAACTGCTCCACGCCGTCCATGCGGTTGGATTCCACATTGTTGATTGCATCCAGCAGATTCAGGACGATTTCAAATGCACCCAGTCTTGCACGGTTTGCCGGGTACTCGATGATGGGAATACCCAAAATCTGCGGCTCACTGCGAACGATCCGCCATGTGTCGGTCACTTCATAGAAATGGTCTTTCGTATAACAGCTGAAAACGACTGTCCCATCTTCCATCTTGACATACTTGACCGCCATAAGGGGAGGATTACCCAACTGCACGGAATACACCACAAAGCAAAACCGTGGGTCAAGGGTATAAATCTCAAACGGGGCTTCGTCCTCATCTTCCGGGGTGTCCGGCATGACCATGCGATAGGCCGTGCCGCATATGTGAAACCAGTCCGCCAGCTCCTTATCCTTTGCCGGTTTGTCCTCGGACAAAACATAATCGTTCAGCTTTGTGACCATTTCAGCCGCTTTTTCATCGGCTATTCTGCTGACATACTGGACAGGCTCTCCCATCAGGTAGCCGACCTTGAAGGACACGATCTCGTTTGCCCGGTTTTCGACAATCTTGTTGTTAATCTCCGGGCGCACATCCTTTACTCTGGCAAGGATAGGCTGGTCGCCTTTATAGTACCTGTATAAATATTCCATGTCCGCCCGGTTGGCGGCGTGGACAACCATTGCCTTTTGCAGGATATTTGCAATATTACCCTCGTTTACCTCGGTAGCATCCGAATAAATGACCTTTCTGCCAAACATTTGTCTCAATAGCGTCACCCCTTAAAACGGTCTTTTGAATATCTCAATCTTGCCGCTGATGCGGTTTCGGATTTCGTTCTCCAGCAACGACAAGGAATCAGGCGCGTCATCGTGCGCCACTTTGCCGCTTCTTACATAGGTGGTCACTTCCTGCATGAATCCCCAGTATTGACACCCTCGCTTGTATGTGGACGGATGCTTGAAGTAAAAATTCTTCTTGATTCCATCCGATGCGAACTCAATTCGTGTCTGCTTATTGGAAATCGTCCTTTTTGTCCGTATGCTGGTATTAAATCCGGCGTTTTTGACGATTTCTGCAACATCTCTCGCAAAATACATACCGGCGTTATTGGATTCAAACAGTGCGTCTCCCACCTTGTTATCAATCAGGCACCTTGCGCATTCCGGCTTTGTGACCTCTGCGGGAGAATCATCGTACACCACATCCACAATGTAGACTTCCTCTCCATATAAGGCCGCAACAGGCATGGCCGTGCTATCTTTTCCGCTTTCTGCGGTGTCTGCCACGGCAATGATTGCATCCGGGTCACGATCTACCGGCAGTTCAAAGAAATAGTTCAGCTCCGACTTATTGAAAAGCAGCCCCTTTGCTTCAAAGGGCTGCTGCTGAAATTCGCTTTCAAACTGTTCCGCGCTCAGAAGCTCCCTTTGCTCACGGAAATAAGCGGTGGTAAAAACCTTTTTCCCCTCTCGCTCGTACTCATAATTGCTTTCGTCTGTAATTGGGTCAAGGGCGGGGATTTCAATGGCTTTCCATGCCCAGCCGCCTTTTTGTGCTTCTTCCTGTAAATGCCCTATGGGGTCATATAGGGAGTATCTCGTCCCGGTGGCCACAATAGGTGTACCCTCTATGGCACGGCCTAAAATATCGCCGGAAATTACTTCCCACTTATCATCCAGCCGTTGACGGTTTTTCGCTTCCTCTCTGCCCTCCACGCAGTCATCCAAGTACAGGACATTGGTTGCCTCCGACAAACCCACCTGCCGTGCGTCAATCGACCGGCACATGACCGTAGGGAATCGAGATTTTGAACGCAGATTGATGATTTTCGTGTCTGCGTTGGTCTGCACCAAGGGAGCATCCGGAAACACATCGTAGAATAAATACTCGTTGGGCGTTTGCAGATACTCCAAACATCCGTTGTAGAAGCTCCGCACAAGGTCATCGCCTGTGCCTTCCATAAGGGACGATTTATCCGGGTTTCTGCCGGACATCATGTTGATGAAATTTATCCCCAGCTGGCTTTTCCCGGCTCTTTTCGGCAAGGAAATGGTCAGCAACCTTAACTTGCCGTCAAGGACATCTTGATACCCCTGCACAATAGGTCTTAGATACCGCCTGCGTGGAGCATAAAACCGCTTCTCCGGCTTTCTGTCCATCTCCACATACAGCAGGAAGGTATCGAAATCATGCGGTGCGTCAAACAGCATAGCTTGCTTGTGCAGCGTGTAGAAATGCTCCGCGTCTTTCGGGTTTCCGTTACGCAACGCTTCGGATGTCATCTTTCGGACTTCTGAATTTAACTGGTGCGCCGCAGCAAAATCCTCCGCTTCGTACCCAATACACAACGCCAGCAAATCCTTGTAGGCTTCTCGGTCATGCGTTTTCTCTATGCGGTTTTTGATGCTTTCCGCAATCTTCCGATAATCCATTCGTCCTCCTGCAATAAAAAATGGACTGCCGAATAATCGGTAGTCCATTCTATTTGGTTTTTGCGGAACCTTTACGGCTTCACTTCGTACTGCGTGCCATCAATCTGTACGCCTGTAACAACAAATTCGCCATTTCCTTGATCTTCATACCAGACCTTTGCCGGAACCCAGAATTTCACCTTGAGCGCGTTTGACGCATATACCTCGCACTGCACCATGTATTTTTCATCCGCGCGGCCAATGCCCCATGCGTCGTAGTATTTTGCGCTTACAAAGTATCGGTCAAGGACAGTCTCTGTCATGTATTGCAACTGTCGATAAACATTGTATGGCACAGAGGATTCCGGCACATGTACATCGTCTATCGTCATCAAGAACCCGCCCTTGTCTTTGTCATATAGGTCCGTTCCATTCAGGGATACATAAATAATCTCTCGGTGGTCTACCGTGAACCAGAACACTCTGTCCTTGTCCACTACTTCGCGGAATACCACAAGTCCATCAACCGATGCCGATGCGTCTGTTGGCTCACATCCGGAAATGGAGTCCACCCCACACATACGCAGAATATCTCGGCCGGCCTGTGCCTCATCTTCTGTCATGCCGAAAGAAACAAGCCTTTCTGCAATCCCATCACTTACAATGTCCGACAGTTCTTCCACAGATTCACTGCCGCTTACATCAAACTCTCCCGATGTGTCAGGGCTCTCATCTTTGTTGCTGTATGCAACAGCAAGGGTAACGATTAGCAGAATGGCTAATACGATTATCATTTTCTTCTGCTTGGCAGGATTCGCTTTTTTCATTCCTATTTTCCCCCTCTCAGCGCCGTCTCGGAATCCCTGCGGAATCCTCGTAGTCCCACATCCGGCGGTAAAAGGTGTTCCGGCTTACACCCAGCCGCTTAACCGCATAGGCCGTGGTAATTTCGTTCTTGTACCACTGCTCATGCACCGTTTTAAGCAGATCATCGCTGATTGCTATCGGCTGACGGCCTTTGTACTTCCCAGCCGCTTTTGCAGCCGCAATTCCTTCTCTCTGCCGCTGTAAGGTCTGCTCCCGTTCCAGCTCCGCCATTGCGCCAAACACCGTAAGCATGAACTTGCCCTGTGGCGTGTTCGTGTCAATGGATTCCTTCTGCGATACAAAACCCACACCTTTGTCTGTAAGCTGTTCTACCAGCGTCAACAAGTCCCTCGTGCTTCTCGCAAACCGGCTGATGCTCTCAACAATGACCACATCGCCCTCTCGGACGAAATCCATCATTGCCTCCAGCTGCGGCCTGCCTGTACGGCTTTTCCCGCTGGCCTTGTCAATGTAGACACGCTCAACTCCAAGGTCTTGCATAATTACCTCTTGGCGGATTGTGTTCTGCTCCTCCGTGGACACCCGGATATATCCGACTTTCATGTGCATCGCTCCCTTCCTGCATCTTGTAAGGGTAGTGTAGCACACAGCATAATTTGTGTCAATATGTTTTATGCCCAAAATAGTCCTTTTGTTTTTGCCGGATTTTACAACATGGGGCAAAAATGGCTTTTTATTTTTTGCGGGATTTTTGGGGCTTACCCCGCCCCCGGCTGACGCCGCATATCCCCCGCCCCCGGTCATTCCCGCCGGAGATCGAGAGCCGCAGAAGCTTGCCCCACTTGTCCCACACAGGTATACCGCAATGGGCATAATGCACAATGTCACAATAACATTATTGTATATCTTATATGGGCATTATTTGCCCAAAAGATATTGACGTATACTCTATTGGGCAGTATAATATCAGCATATAGGACGAGGGCGCACCCGGTAGCCAGCCAATGCAACCCGGGAACGCCCCCACACCAGCCAACAGGCCAGCACGGAGAGTATACCACATCCGGCAGCCGTTGGCAAGAGATTAGGACATAAGTCCGGGAGGTAATACAATGGATTATACAACAATACTTGCAAAGGTAGCGCAGACACTGGAACAGCGCAAGGACCGCAGCGCATGGAGCCGGGGCGTTACAGCCTATGCCGTGGATATGCTGCAGCAGATCACGGAATACTACAAAGACGGTTATATCTCCGCCGACGATCTCGCAACATGGACTACCGCCGAGGCCGCAGCCCTAAACGGTGCGCAGGACTGGGAGCAATACAGCTGGGGCGGCTCGGCCCTTGTGTATGATGGGGACATCGCCGCCGCCCTCTGCACCCCCTCCGAACTCAAAAAGACCCGCAACGGGGAGCGCAGGCCGAACAGCCAAGAAGAATGGCTTGATGTGCAAGCCCGGGCGCTGCGTCAGGCTTTCCGCCGCGTGTATTCGGCGATCCGGGCCGCCCGGCAGGAGGTGCAGGCATGAGAAAATACAAACTTTCCGAGCTGAAAAGCCTTGTCCGCTCCGGCATGGCGCACGATTTGACCAACGCAAGCACCGCCGAAGTTATGGAGCAATGGAAGCACGGCGAGAAGGTCGGCTACAGCTCCGGCACATACGGCATTAACGGCGGACTTATCCAGAACACCGAAACGGGCGAATATTACGCCATCACCGCGCGGAATAGCAATCTTTTCCGCATATTTTAAGGGGGATTTACAATGAACATTGATACCATCATGGCCGAACTGGCCCAGTATATCCGCATGCAGGAGGAGGCCGCCGCAATGGTGGAAAGCCTCAAAGACCAGCTTAAAGAGCGCATGACCGCCGCCGGGGTTGAATCCCTGGCGGGGTCAGAACACAAAGCCACTTATAAGGCGGTTACATCCTCCAGGGTGGACACAACCGCCCTGAAAAAGGAACTGCCAGAGATCGCAGCCCGATACACAAAAACGACAACCGCCCGCCGGTTTACTTTCGCTTGACCCGCTCCGGCGGATGTGGTACAATCAAAAAAAGGGGGACAAAAAAATGAAAATTACAGACGGCAAGAAAACGGTGGAAATCAGGATACAGCGCTGGAACGGCAGCGGTTACGATCCGGACTGGAGCAACGACTACTTTACCGCCGGGGCGCTACCCTACAACGAGGATACGGACACATATACCGTAGACAATGTTGACTATTGCATCGACGCGGCGAACAGCGCAGACGAGGAGGGCGCATGCTGTACGTATGATGCCGAGTCAGGCGAGTTTGTCCGTGATGAAGATATGTGCGTCTTTGTCACGGAGCTGTAAGGAGGTGCCGCCCTTGATTCTGTTGTATATTCTGTTGCAGCCTATTCTTTTACTTTTCGATCTGGCAAAACTCCAGAAATGACCACCGCCCCGCATGGCGCAAGCTGTGCGGGGTTTCCCTTTGCTCCCGGTGTATTCCGGGGGCTTTTTTCTGTATGCCTTATTTGCTATTTTAACGCACCTATAAGGCGCTTTAACTCTGGGCGCTGTCCCTATATTGCCACCGCTCTGCGCGCGCTGTGCGCCTTGTTTGTTGGCGTATGGCGTGGCGTTGCCCCGTGCGCCGTGGCTTGCCGCTTGCGCTGCCAGCTTGCCGCCGCCCTTTTGCCCCTGTGGCCTTGTCGGTGGCTGGCCCCTGCTCGGTGGCGCGGTCTCGGTGGCTGGTGGTGTGGACCCCTCCATGCTGGCCAGGGATTCCGGGGGTGGCGTACCTCGCTGCCAAAGTCGCTACCAGAGTCGCCGGGGAAGTCGCAAAAGTCGCTGGCATAGTCGCTGTGAAAGTCGCAAGCGTCTGCGCCAAAGTCGCTCATTTTACCCCAAAATCATAGTCGTTTACAAAATTCCGTGTATAAACGCGGGGTTTCACTTGCCTACTTTCCCAGAATTGACGGAAAGTCGTGTAAAAGTCGCTCGGTTTCGGCTCATTTTACATCAAAGTCGCTGGCTGCAATGTACTTCTGCTGGAGCTGTTCAGGGGTCAAGCCCTCAATCTGCGGCTGGTTCGGGGTCAAAACCATCTCCTGCTTGTCTACCATGCCGTAATAGTTCTTGGCACGGAAGCAATATGCAAGGAAATTCAGCTTCCCGGAAACCACAAGTTTTGCGTCAAAAGTCTGCATAAAACCCTTGGCTTTTTTAATTATGGCCGCTGTTTCGGGGCTAAATCCCTTGCGTCTCCCGTATTCCCAGTCCTTAACCGTGCTAATTGCGTAGCCGGTAGACAGGAATAGTTCCTCTACTGTAGGGGTCTGGCCTGTCTGTGCGCAGCGTGCGTAATAGTCGTTTATTCTCTCCTTGAGTTCTTCGTCACTCTTTACCTTTGGTTGTTTATACTCTACAAGTACCTCTGTAAGGAGTTGAGATACAAGTGCTCTATCTTCATCGCTGCTGAGGTCAGGGAGGCAGGAAGGGAAGTTTCTTTTGCCGCCTCTGCCGGTCTCCGGTCGGTTATCCTTTGTTTTTGCGATGGCGGTAGGTTTCTTTGTAGCCATTATGTATCACTCCTGTTCGTAGAGTTTTCCATCGTGGGCCTCGTAGGCGATAAGCATCCCGGTATTTCCCATGTAGAAGCGCTCCGGGTATTTGCCATCAATCATCAGGGAGATGCTGGTATCTGCGCCCAGTGCTTTGATATGCTCTGCAGCTTCCTTCGATACATTCGTCACCCTTGTGATATACCGCTCATCGCCTACAGGCTCTTCTGTAACGGTTGCCCCTGACAGCACCACAGTGATCGTTCCAATGGCAGTATGGTTTGCAGGCTCGATGTACTCGGGGATTCCGTTTGGCACTTCCACGCTTTTGCCACATCCCTCCTGTGGACACTTAGCAAACACAGTTCCGTATCTGCGTACCATTTCTACCGGAGAACAGGCGAATTCACACCCGCATTCCGGACATTTCAGTTTTACTCTCCTGATTTTACCGGGTTTGATGATTTCCATAGTCGTTTTTCCTCCTTGTTTGTCACCAGCCCCCACCCCTTGGCTACAGTAACAGTCTTTCCCCTCCCATGCGGCCTTCTGGAAGCTCTCAAACATGGGTTACACAGTTATTTCGGCACCACACCGCGCTGCGCCTTTTCGTCAGCCGCACACTGTTTTTGCGGATTAACTGTCCGTCGCTGTGGCCACAGCTTGTGTGCGCTTAACTTCTCGCGCTTCCTCGCCCGCTTGTGTGGTTGGTGCGGCATTGCAGTCCTGCCCTGCTTTAGCGCTTCGGGGAAAGTCCCCGTCACTCGCTGTGTCCTCCCCTTACGGGGCGCCTATGCCGCATATATGCCCGGTTTCCACGGTTGCCCCACTTGTTTATACTCCGTTGGTGACTCCGTTTAGAGTTTGGCGCAGGCGGCTGGACTCGAACCAGCGACCAAGGGCATTCAATCGCATATCCCTTCGTGCGATAAAGCTCTACCGACTGAGCTACACCTGCATATATAGGTGCCGTGTGGGAGGTGCGACCTCCCGCCCCTGATCGTGGGGTGCAACGAGCGCACGGCATATGACAACAGCCCATAGGTTTCCCTACAGGCTGTTTGTGCCGGTATGACCTTTCGGTGCCAGAAGGTGCGCCCAATACCGGCGGCGCATAAGATGGAGGAAACGGGTTGAGTGGAAAGACGGGTGGATGACTATTCCTTATCATCCACTGTACCTATTGTAGCACATCATTAGGTGGAATTTGTGCCAACTTTCTCTGCAAAACCACAATATATGGCTATGTCATAGAGAAATTGCTCTTTCCTCCGGCTGAATGTCCGCTCGCTTATCCCCGGCACGATAATCCTATTGCGGGAATACTTGTGCTTGCCCTGACAGTTGCGCATGATCCCCTGTGTAAGCTGTTTACGGATGCTCTCACTCTCCAAACCCCGCCCGCAGCGGTCTATGGCGTATTCTACAGCCCGCATTTTCTTGGTTTCCGCCCAGTTTTCTATGTCCGCAAGCTGTTCCGCCTTGCCCTCTGCTGGCCTACCAATGCCGGGGGAGTGGGGCATACCGTCCGCACTCTTGCTGCCGTATAGAATCTCGTTCCGCGCATCGTTGTATGCCTTTACCCTCCGGGGATAGCCTCTGACATAGGCGATGCACTCAAGGCGCACATCTGCAGGAAGTGTGTATTTTTTGCTCATGTACCCCCCTAATCCCCGAACGCTACATTATGCTCCTCTGCGAGCACCTGTTTTATGTCCTTGCGCTTAATCCTGCCATCGTTGATCTCTTCCGCAAGTGCTACAATGCACTCGTACAGATAACTGATCGACATGGTATCGTGCACATCTGCCGTCTGCTCTTTGATGTGCCAACCGCACTTGTCAAGCAGCACCATCGCCACGTTGCCCATAGTATCTTGCGTGCCGTGCAACTTGCCCAGTATGTAAGCCTGTTTCGGGTTATTGGGCAGCGGTCTCCCGTTAACTTTCATCGCTGTCACCGTCCATTTCCACCCCACAGTTGGGGCAATAGTTCCAATCCCCAACATTGAAAAATGTAAAGTCTCGCTTCACCATCACGCCGCACTCCGGGCATTTGAGATAATCATGATCATCAATCCACCGCCCATGCATCACCGGAGCCACATCGGCGGTGGGAACAGCTAAAATAGCCTCTATTCCGCTCCCACAGTCCCCGCACCACTTGCGGATCGCCTCCAGCGCGTCCGCTCTCTTGATGTGTTCGTCCATCATACGATTCCCTCCAGTCTCGTGCCGCACCTCCGGCAATAATGCCAGTCGCGCAGATCAAATTCCCGCAGATCTTCGTGCGCGTTCAGCGCGCAGCAAAACGGGCACACCAGATCGATCTCTCCCGTTGCATACCGGTAGACCTTCCACTTCCAGCGCACCACCTTTGCCACGTCCCGCGCCTGCCGATAAACCTTCTGCCGATCCATCATTCCGCCTCCCCCAGCATACCCTTGATCTCGTCGATATTTGCCCGGATAATATCCATCGTCACGTCGCTCTGGATGTGGTGTGCAAACACGGCCTTGTCCGTTGCGTCTGCCCCATAGTACCCCGTAAAGACGTCGCCGTCGGGCGATGTTGCGGCGATGCACAGGCACACGGGATCAAGCCCCGCGATGACCTGCAGCGATTCTTCCAGCCATGCCGCATACGGCTGTTTCGTGATGTCGTTCATCACTCCACCTCCTTCAGCCAATACTTGCGGCGGCAGTCGTTACAGTTGCTCACATGCTCACGACATTCATCCAAAAGGCTTTTATCAAGAGAGCAAGGCGGGACGTCAACAGTTCCGGTGAACGGGTTCATTTTGGCGTTAGGCCACTGCTTCAAGAAGTCGCTCTGCCTCGTCTTGCCCGGATGCTCCTCCGCCCACTTCTCCACGAGTTTTACCATCTTCTGCATTTGATCGACTGCCCCAAAATCGCTCGGGAACTCCGGCGTAAAGCCGCAAAATTCGTTCGCATCGCATGTGCTGCAAGGCCCTGCATTGCTGCACATCCGCTTCGCTTCGCTCAAAAACTTCACCGCATCCATGTTTATTCCCCCTTCTCCAGCATGTCCGCCGCCGCCCGCAAGTCATCCGGCAGCATAATCGGAACTTCATAGATATTCGCCTCGGCCCACTCCGCGTATTCGCGCAGCATCGCAATAAGCCCCTCCCGCGTCGGCTTTTCAGCGATCGCGTCAGCCATTGCGCCCATAAACGTGCGGTCGTCAGTTAGCCCCATCGCCGCCTCCTAAAAGATCCATCTGCCCGCTGATAATGCCATCCTCCATCCACCAGTGCCACCATGACATGATATCTCCCTTTGCGGCCTGCTTTGGGTGCTTATCAAGATAGTGCTGCAGCGCCCGCATATACGCATCCTGATATTTTGGCCAACGCGCGAACTCACGGGATCTGGACGCGCCGCCCATCGGGCAGCCTACGCACCCCACTCGGTTAAATCCCATGTCGTAGCAGGGGTTATAAGCAAGGTTCTCGCCCCGGATAAACTCCCACACGTCGGTATTTGTCCAGTGGATGATCGGGTTTACGATCGTGGCGCCCCGCACTTTGCACGCAGAAATAAACTTGTCATCGTGCTCGATGGGGCTGCGACGCACATCGTCCTCAAACAGTTCCGCCGCGTTTTCTGCGTTGATCCTGTAACTGTCCGCCTTGGTCTTTCCGCGCGTCTCAAGCTCCCCTCGAGAAGCTCGCTGCGAACTCTCGTCGGCGCGAACGCCAGTAGCGATAGCTCGGTTTGCCCCGTGCGTCTCTTTGAGCACCGCGCAGCAAAATCGCCGCAACCTTGTCGGCAAGCCTTTATCGCTGATCAACTTCCACATGCTCGTCCGCTCGCCCTTGTACGTCGGCATGTTTACATAGCACTTCACGCCTGCCAGTTCCAACTCGTGCATCTGCTGGCGCACATACTGCACGGTTTCCGGCGCATCTGCCGTCGTGTGCGAGTGCTGCACCTCGTAAGGGATTCCCGCGCGCCTTGCAAGCTCCAGCAGCACAAGGCTGTCTTTGCCCCCGGAATTGCAGATAAGCAGTGGCTGCTTGTAGTAGTGCAGGCTCATTCGGCTGCCGAGCTGCAAAAGGTTGATTGCCTGCTGTTCTTTATCCATTTTTACTCCCTTCACACCGCCACGATCTCGTCTCTTGTCATGTCATTCCTCCTCGCCAAATGGCAACCATGCTGGGAAACGGTGCCGTTCCCATCGGCTTTCCGCCCAGCTCGAATTTCAGTCTACCACGCAGGAAGCGGATCTCCGCCTTGCCCGGAATATAGTCGTGAAAGCTGGCTCTGTCTGTCCGCGCCGGAATCAGCAGCACAACCGTTGTCCCCGGCTTCTGTCCCTCCAGGCAGCACTTTTCTGTCCACAATCCGGTTTCTTTGCTCCCGTATGGCGGGTTACAAAACACCGTTTCGCCCCCCCAATTTTGCCGCAAACCATCATCGCTTTGCGTGAAATACCGCGCACACTTGTGGTTTTCATCGCTGGCGGCAGCGTCCAGCGTGAAGTGGAACTCCGCGTCCAGTTCGTCAAACAGCTTTTGCGGCGTTTCCCAGAAATTCTTATCGCTGGAAAACAAAGCGTCGTTCACCATGTCATTCCTCCTCCGGAAAATGTTTCTTTGTCACGGCGATGGGAAACGGCTCGATCTCGCTTGCCCACCGCGCCGTGCCTTTGCCGTGTATGCGCTCCCAGATCAGTGGGAAACCTGCGATGCCATCGAACAAGCTCCCCAGCGTTGCGCCCTCCGGCAGATACCGCGCCATGCGCCGCAGCATCCAGTCCCAGAAGGGCATGGCAACGGAGTTGCCCAGTGCCTTGTACCGTGGGCTGTCCGCGTCCTTGTGCTTCTTTCCCTTTTCGTCCGTCCACTCGCCGATATCCGTCCAGTGATCGGGGAATCCTTGCAGCCGCTCGCACTCCATCGGCGTCAGGCGGCGCACGACCATGTTCTGCCGGACTGTATTATTCAAGTTCAGGCTTTGCCCGCCGCTTTCTTTTGCTTGCAGCGTACCGTTTACCTCTCCGCCCTCTCGGAAATTGCGGAAGTCTACGGAACTACACATAACCGCTTGAGCATCGTGCATGGTGTTTAACGTTTGGCTGACTTCCTCCGCCATAATGCTGGCTTCGTTGGCTTGGCCGTTGCCGATACCGTATGTCAGCGGCACTTGATTGCCGCCTGTTCCCATTCGCGCCTGCAACGTCGGTGCCTGCTCTCCGCGCTCGCGGATGACGTCGCAGGCGTGTGTCATGTCCAGCGCCACCACCCCGTGGCGGTCACCAGCGGTCAGCGTGGGGGACGGGTCACCCTCTTTGCCGATTCCAAGACCATTGCCGCTGCCATCGTGGTTGCGACTTTCGCCACCGCCCTGCCATCTGGTGGCTTTGTCGTTGATGGGGATAGCCACAAATATGGCAGGATTGTTCACACCACCGCCAACACCGCCTTGCAGTGTGTGGGATTTTCCGTTTATGTTAAAAATACGCTTGCTTTGGCAATCCCAAGCCGTCATGCAGTCCCTGACTGCCGGATTAAAACCGCTTTCAGTAGCTTCGGCAAATCCTTCCCCCGCCGTTCCGCTCTCCGCAAGATGCCCAGACACGCTTTCGCACTCAAATTGTATTTGGGCAGCGGATTCACCTCCAAAATCTGCGACAACCGAGATTCTTCGGCGACGCTGTGGGGTCCCCAGACGGATAACATTTCCTGTACGGCTGTCTCGGATGGTTTTTCCCCAGTCCTTAGCGTCGTGAGTTCGCCAAGCGATAGACCACCCATCACCGTCAATGGATCCTGCTTTTGTCCATTTCCACTTTTCCGGCAGTCCAAATAGAGAAAATCCTGGTTCTGCGATACGCGCAATTTCTTCCAG
>UMGG01011366.1_pt1 | contig 44040 bp, 38 predicted proteins | sample 1965211 | NCBI WGS metagenome assembly UMGG01 (sample SAMEA4836064, study PRJEB28245) | human gut metagenome | biome: gut microbiome; material: fecal sample | place: Denmark | collected 2008 | reverse complement strand
GAAAAGACGTGCGCATATGCTTGTGAAGACGGGTTCTTAGTATAAGGCTCTGTTTTTCTTGATTTGCTCCGTCTGTTATGCTATAATATCACATAGAAAGAGGTGCGGATAATGCAGAAAATGCTTGGATATATGAGAAAGACTATTCAGGAGTTTGACATGATACAGGACGGCGACAGGATCGCCGTGGGCGTTTCGGGCGGCAAGGACAGCCTTGTGCTGCTTAAAGGGCTTATCGAGCTGAGGCGGTTCATCGGCATCGATTACGATGTGGTCGCCATTACCCTTGACCCACGCTTCGGTGGCGTGGAGGGGGACTACAGTAGCGTGGCTCAGATGTGCAGCGAGGCGGGAGTTGAATACCGCCTTATCCCCACGGACATCGGGCAGATAGTTTTTGATATCCGCAAAGAGCTGAACCCCTGCAGCCTGTGCGCAAAGCTCCGCCGGGGCGCTCTCCATAACGCCGCTAAGGACGCAGGCTGCAACAAGATAGCGCTGGGTCATCACTTTGACGATGCGGTGGAGACCTTTATGATGAACTTGCTGAACGAGGGCCGTATAGGCTGCTTTTCTCCCGTTACTCACCTTGCCCGCTGCGGACTGGTGCAGATACGCCCTATGGTCATGGCTCCCGAAAAGGAGATAATACGTGCAGCAAGGCGACTTGACCTTAATGTGGTAAAATCAAAATGTCCCGCTGACGGTCACACCTCCCGCCAGAGAACAAAGGAGCTTCTGGCAGAGCTTGAAAAGACCAACAAGGGCGTTACCGAGCGCATTTTCGGTGCCATGCGCCGTGGAAAGATAGACGGCTGGGCAGGAAAAAGCTTTGAAAATTACGAGAATAATATAAAGGATAAGGAGTGATGATATGTACCTCGCCACCCCCTCACAAATGAAAGCCGCCGAGGCAAATGCCGTTGCCGCAGGCGAGACCTACATCGGGCTGATGGAAAATGCAGGTGCCGCCGCTGTCCAAGAGCTTTGCAGGTGTGTTGATATAAATGCTGACAGCCGTGTGCTCATAATATGCGGCAGAGGCAACAACGGCGGTGACGGCTTTGTTATGGCACGTCTCATTGCAGATATGGGTGCTGATGTTTTTGTTACCCTGCCCTGCGGCGCCCCCAAAAGCGGTATTGCGCTGGAGGAATACGCAAAGATAGCCCACAGCAAAATAACATTCCTCGACACGGACGATGAACGGATATCCGACAGATATGACGCTGTTGTTGACGCAGTTTTCGGCACAGGCTTCCACGGAGAGCTATCCGCCGATATTATCAGCCTGTTTTCAAGAATATCAAAGGACAGCTTTATCCTTGCGGCAGATATCCCCTCGGGGGCTGACAGCGTAACGGGAAAAGTATCGGCAGGAACGCTTATGTGCGGTCTTACCGTCACATTCGGCGCTCCAAAGATAGGCATGACCCTTTTGCCCGCACAAATAAACTGCGGTAAAATAATTGTCCGTGAGATAGGCATTACCGAAAGCTGCTTTGAAAATACGGGCGCTCCCATTATGATGACCGATGCTATGGCGGAGAAATGCGTTCCCGCAAGGGGACAAAGCTGCCACAAGGGAACTTTCGGCAGGCTGCTTATAATCGCAGGCTCGGAAAATATGAGCGGTGCGGCTGCCATGAACCTGAAAGCTGCCCTCAGGAGCGGTGCGGGGCTGGTAAAGCTGGCTTCCGTCCCCGCTGTTATCGACCGTGCGGCGGCAGGAATATACGAAGCCACTTTCTGCACTCTTTCGGCAAACGAAAGCGGAGCCATATCCTCGGACGGGCTGACAAAATTATGCTCAGCTGCCGAAAATATGACCGTCATTGCCATGGGCAGCGGTCTTTCCTGCTGCGATGACACCAAAGAGCTGGTACGTGGAATGATAAGCTTCTGCGGCGAAAAAAATATTCCCCTCATTCTTGATGCCGATGGTCTAAACTGCATCGCCGACAGCATAGATATTATCAGAAATGCAAACTGCAAAGCTGTGCTTACTCCGCACGTCGGCGAGCTTGCCCGCCTGCTGGGTATGACTGCTGCCGAGGTAATGGCAGACAGGCTTTCCGCCGCTGCGGCTCTCAGTGAGAAAACAGGCGCTGTGGTAGTTGCCAAGGGCGTTCCCACATATATCGTCTCCCCCCAAAAGCGCTGCGCTTCCTACAGCGGCAACGGCGGACTTTCCAGAGGTGGCAGCGGAGATGTGCTCACGGGCATCATCTCAGGCATATGCTCCATGAACCGTGGGGAAAGGCTGTATGAGTGCGTGTGCGCCGCAGTGCATATTTTCGGCATTGCCGCCGATATGGCTGCCGAAAAGCTTTCCATGAGCGGAATGCTGCCCACGGACGTTATCGCACAGCTTCCTTTTGCGTTCAAGCAAATACGTCCCGAAAAAATGTGCCGATTCAGTGCCGAATACCGCAGGTAGCTAGCAGCGATACGTATCACGGCTCGGAAGGGGACGAAATCCAACCGTGAAAGGAATGGGTATATGAAAAAGCTCATGGGTATGATAACTGTTATGATGTGCGTTACAGCCACAGGCTGTTCGGCAGCGGAGGTGCTTTCCTCGCCACCGCAGCCGCAGATAACAGGCGGCTTCACCGCCGACTGCTCTGTGACTGCCTACATAATCCCCCCGGGGGAGAATGCGGAAAGCGAAACGGAATTTACCTTTTCGGGGCAGACAAAGCGGCTGGGAAGCGGCTTCTGGAGCATGGAGATAACCTCTCCCGAGACCATAGCGGGGCTTACCGTATCTTCTGCGGACGATGTTCTCACCTCGCATCTGGGCGATCTTACCTTTGATGTGCAGACCTCATCTCTGCCCGATTCATCTCCCCTGACGGCTTTTTTCTCCGCCATGGACAATGCGGCGGCTCAGCTTGAAAGCACTTCTCTTTCAGCGGGGGAGGACGGCGGCTGGGTATATTCGGGTGACGGCTGCACTATCATTTTTGACAGCTGCGGAGTTCCCGTATCGCTGGCAACAGGCCAGCCCAAAATGACCGTAAGCTTCTCAAATTTCACAGCAGGGGAGATATCCGAAACTCCTTCGTCTGAGATCACATCAGAAACAACTCCGGCAACAATCAGTGAAACGGAAGTTCAAACAACGACTGAGACAGTGGCTGAAACAACTGCTGTTACAACTGCTATCACAACGTCCGTATCAACAGAACTTTCAACAACTGCTGTTGAAAGTGTCACGGAAGCCACCGTTTCAACTGCGCATACAACTCATACCGAAGCACATGAACCTGCTGAGACTACTGTTCCCACATCGGCTGAAACAAGCGTGAATACATAAAATTCTTTCTTGTGCTTGTGACTTATGTTGATTTGTCCATACCTGCGCCTTACGGCGGAAACCAAAATCGCCGTTCCTGACGGAACGTCTCTTGGTTTCAAGCCGCCTGCACTTTAATAGTTTTTTGCTTATATTGATAGAAAATATTTATTTGCAGGGCTTTGAACTCAATGCGCAGGCGGCTTATTAGAATTTATAATTTGCACGCTATAGCTTAATTGCTTTTACCGTTAACGAACGGATTTCGTCCTCTGCGGAGGACGACCAGATGGCTCTGCCCTCTGGACACCCGCAAGCCTTTCGGGAAAAAGGCTTGACCCAAACCCTTTACCTTTGCGCTTATTTGTGCGGATTTGCCATTATACTGCACTATATAAAAATGAGCTGCTGCATCTTTGTGCAACAGCTCATTTTGCTTATTCAATTATCTCATCATCCGGATCGGTGATAGGCTCGGGGCTTTTTTCCTCGGGCTTTTTCTTTGACTTTACAGCCACGACTGCAATAACTGCGATTATAACGACAACTGCCGCCGCAGTTCCCGCAATGAGAGGAATATTTACCTCCTGCGATACCGCAGAGCAAACTGTCTCGGCGCAGGGGCTTATTTCAAAGGTTATCACGCCGTCATCGCCCACAGTTCCGCCTGTGCAGGACTTAACCTTGCCGGGGAGCTTCATTGTGAAGCCGATTTTGAACATTGAGTTTGCCATTTCCTCATACTGAGCTGCGTCCTCGCCCTCTTCTGCCATTTCCTCGCCAAGCAGGTTTGCAAACACGCCGTTAAAGGTATAGGTGCGCACAAAGGGATTGCCGCTCTTTACAACGGAGAACTCATTGAAAATGGTGTCGCCCTGCTCGCTGGGATTGGTCATATCCTCGGCAAGCTCGCCGTATGTGGCATAATCGCTGGTATATTCATAGCCCAGATACTCGTCGCCGTCGATGGTAAAGGTCTGTATCTCGTGCTCGGTACCTTCAAACATCTCATCGCTGTAATAATCCTTCTGAACGGCATATCTGCCCACCGCATTTGCTGTTCCGTCGGGATTTACCGTAATGTCGATGCCGATGTGCATACAGCCTGTCATAAACAGCGCCATTGCTGCGGAGCATACTGCCGCCGCTGCTTTTTTAAATGAGCTTTTCATATTTACCCCCATATTTCTCCCATTTTTCTCTTAAAAGATTGATAATCTTATAACAATATTTTATCACATATTGTTACAGATTTCAACATTTATTTCAAATTTAACATTTTGTTTATATATCTTCCAGACTGAGCGTTGCTATGGCATTAAGGCTCTCGTCCCCACGCTTGCCTGCCATATAATCATAATAGCCCTGACAGGATATCATTGCGCCGTTGTCGCCGCAAAGGTAAAGGGGAGGCATATAAACGGAAAAGCCACGCTTTTTGCACTCCTTTTCCAGCAGTCCTCTTACGCCTGAGTTTGCGGAAACTCCGCCTGCAAGGGCAACTGTTTTATAGCCCAGCGCCTTTGCCGCTGCGATAGTCCTGCTGACAAGCATTTCGGAAGCCGTTTTCTGGAATGATGCCGCAAGACTGTTCTTGTCAAGCTCCTCGCCCTTTTGCTCGGCGTTGTGGGCAAGGTTTATGACAGCTGTTTTAAGTCCGCTGAACGAAAAATCAAACTCGCTGCCCGTTACCCTTGGTATTGGCAGATGATATTTGTTGGGGTCGCCAAGCTGTGCTGCCTTATCCACATGAACTCCGCCGGGGTATGGATATCCCAGAACTCTTGCGCACTTATCAAACGCCTCTCCTGCCGCATCGTCTCTTGTCCTGCCGATTACCCTGAACTTGGTATAGCTCAGCACCTCGACTATATGGGAATGACCGCCGCTTGCCACAAGGCAAAGATATGGCGGCTCCAACTCGGGGTGGGCGATGTAGTTTGTGGCAATATGCCCTGCAATATGATGAACGGGGATAAGGGGCTTGTCAAGCGCCATTGCCAGTCCCTTTGCAAAGCTTGTTCCCACCAGCAGCGCTCCGATAAGTCCCGGGGCATATGTTACCGCAATGCCGTCAAGGTCATCAAGGGTGCAGTGAGCCTCGTCCAGCGCCATGCGCACCGTGTCAAGGATATTTTCGCAGTGCCGCCTTGAAGCTATCTCGGGCACAACTCCGCCGAACTTTTTGTGCTCCTCCACCTGTGAAGCCACGATATTTGAAAGAATAGTGCGTCCGTCCAGCGAAACGGAAGCAGCTGTTTCGTCGCATGAGGACTCTATTCCTAAGATCTTAACACTCATCCTGATCCCTCTCTATCCTGCGTATCATAACGATTCCGTTCTCCTTGGGGTCGGAGTAGAAATTCTTCCTGATACCAACGCTTTCAAAGCCGTTTTTCTCGTATATTGCAATGGCGGGGGCGTTGGACTCACGCACTTCCAGCGCTATCTCCTCCGCCGTGTCGGGCAAAGCGCATATGAACGCTTCAAGCAGACTGTCTCCGATATCCTTTCTGCGCATTTGGGGGCTTACGGCAAAATTTTCGATATATCCCTGATGACCGTCGCAGTTGCCGATGATATATCCCGCAATTTTTCCGTTCTCCTCAGCGGCAAGGATGATCTCCGCCTGTGAACCGACAGAGCTTTCAAACGCCGCCTCCGACCATGGGTCAGTGAAGCATTCCTTTTCGATTTCCGCCATCTGACCGATATACTTTTTTTCAGCTCTGATAATGTTCATATTACCATTTCCTTTTTTACTGCATGAAGATATGTGAGCCGTGTGCCGATATTTTTCAAAAGCAGAAATTGTTCTGCAAGAACATATCAGCAAATACCTTCTGCTTTGCGAATTTCTTCAATAAGTGCTTTTAAGTCTGCAAGGGAAGCAAGACTGCCGCATCGGCTGCGATAGGAAGCCGCTCCCTTTATGCCCTTGAGATAGAAGGCACATTCCCGTCGGGCTTCCGCCATGGCAGTATGCTCACCCTTGAAGCTCACCGCAAGCTCCGTCTGATGATACATAGCTTCCAGACGTTCTTCCAACGTAGGCTCAGGGGGGATAATGCCGTTTTCAAAATAGCTTTCTATCTGGGAAAATATCCACGGATTGCCGTAGCTTCCCCTGCCAACCATAACAAGGTCGCAGCCTGTCCGGCGGTACATATCGGCAGCACTTTCGGCGCAGTCGATATCGCCGTTGCCGATAACGGGAATTTTTACAGCCGCCTTGACCTGCCTTATAATATCACGGTCGGCTTTGCCGTGGTACATCTGAGTTTTTGTCCTGCCGTGAACGGTAAGCCCCATTGCCCCCGCCGCTTCCATAGCCTTTGCAAACTCGGGAGCGTTTATGGAATTTTCGTCCCAGCCCGAGCGGAACTTCACCGTAACAGGCACATTGCTTGCGGCAACAACTGCCTTTGTAATGGCATATGCCCTGTCAATATCCTTCATAAGGGCGCTTCCGCTGCCGTTTCCTGCAATTTTGGGAACAGGACAGCCCATATTGATATCAAGGATATCGGGCTTGTATTTCATAAGCATCGCCGCCGCTCTGGCGCAGAAATCAGGCTCCTCGCCGAATATCTGCAAGGCATACGGGCGTTCCCTGTCGTCAATGGTGCAAAGCTCTTCGGTCTTGCGGTCGCTGTAGCAAAGCCCCTTGGCGGATATCATTTCGGAGACCATGTATGCCGCTCCGTGCTCCTTGCACACCAGCCGATAAGCCCTGTCCGCCACCGATGCCATTGGCGCAAGTGCGGCAGTCTGCTTTATCTCCACGTCTCCTATTTTAATGGTCTTTATTTCCATGACAAAACTCTTTCAACACAAAATCATTTATTTTCTGACATTCCTGCCTGCAAATTGCGGGCAAGGTAAGCCTTTGTCACAAGGGTCTCGTTACCGTCGGCAAACAGTGTTATCTGCCTGCCGTTGGAGATAAGGATACCCTCATCGCACAGGGAGTAGTCAAGCACGCCCTTTTTCAGCACGGTCTCGGTGCCGTCAGCCTCACGCTTCACAAGCACTCGGCTCAGGGGCATAAAGCCCGAAAGCTCGCCGTCCTTTGCGTCCTCAGCCTTGGCTATCTCCTTGGCTTTTATAACATTTCCGTCGATGATGATGTCCTTGGCGCTGCGTTCCTTTGTCTTTTCATTGTTCGGCAGACCCGAGCCGCCGCTTTTCAGCGGTTCGCCGCCCCATATGGTGCACATAAAGTTCAGCCAGCCGAAAAGTCCTTTCAGCAGCCTTACGGGGAAGAAAAGCACGTCGGTGAACTTGATACCGTCCCTGCTCTTTTCGCCGCCGTAGGGCTGGCGTATGTAGTAGATATTGCCGTATTTATCATCTTTTATCTTGTAATAGTCATACTTTGGGTCGGTGAGAAACTCCTCCATCTCACGGGTAACAGTGTCAAGATATGCGCCGCTTCTGGGAGAAATGCCGCCGATAACGCCGTTTGCATCTCTGCCGTAGCCTGCGGTGGAAAAATATATCCTGCCCTTGTTAAAGCGGCTCCAGTAAGGGTCTTCCTCAATGGTGTCGCCGTCGGTGAACTCCTCATATGCGGAAGAAGGCGGCTCCATCACGCCGATATGCAGGTGCATTGAGCTGCCAATGCTCACCGCCAGCTTGCCGTCAAGGAAATCAAATGCGCCGAAGCCTATGTCGTTGCCCGAAAGTATAAGCCCCTCGTTCATATCCGTGCGGTCGGTGCTGCGGCGATAAAGGGAAGAAGAGCCGTCCAGCTGAATGCCGTAGATAAGCCCTCCGTCTTTGTCGCCGCCGCAGGCAAGCCCCGTTATTCTCGCAGGCATTTCGATAGTCTCCGCTTTCATTGCAGTGCCTGTGAACATTGCGCCCGAACCTGTGGTCTTCCACTCGCTTCTCCTGCGAATACTGTCAAGGGTCTCCTTGTATTTTATAACACGTCCGCAGGGAATTTCGGTCTTGTTTGAGTTTTCAAAGCTGTAAATTTTGTTTTCAGAGGTGTAGATGATATTCATATCGGTCAGCCTTTCCGCAAAGTATTCTGTCTGATAAGCAATTATTTTACAAAGGAAGCCGCAGCCCAGCCGCCCGATTCCCTAAGCTCTGTGCGCTTGAAGCCTGCCTTTTCCATAGCAGCCATTACCTCGTCGCAGCGCTCGATGATGATTCCCGAAATGATCACGGTTCCCATGGGAACCAGGAAGTCGCCGAACAGGGGAGCCATGGCAATAAGCACGTCCGCAACGATATTTGCAGTGATAAGGTTATATCCGCCGCCTATCTTTTTGCGAAGCTCCTCATCGCCGATAATGTTGCCCGCATAGGTAACGTACTTATCGGGAGTGATGTGGTTCTTTTCCGCATTCTGCTTTGCGATCTTCACGCTGTTAAGGTCGATATCAACAGCGCAGGCATTGTCCGCACCAAGCAGAAGAGCCGCAATGGAAAGGATACCGCTTCCGCAGCCAAGGTCAAGCACCTTGTCATTCTCGTGAAGTGTTTTTTCAAGCAGTTCAAGGCAAAGCTGAGTTGTGTTGTGCTGACCTGTTCCGAAGGAGGACTCGGGATCTATTTCAAGAACAGTCCTGTCGGTCTCCTCCAGAGGCTCCCAGGAGGGCTTTACAACAAGCTTGTCGCCCACTTTAAGGGGCTTGAAATACTGCTTCCAGTTGTTAGCCCAGTCCTCTTCACGGACGTTGGAAAGCTCACAGACAAGGCGTCCGAACTTCTTTTCGGTATCAAGAGCGGCAAGCTCAGCCATCTCGCTCCTTACCATAGCCAGCATATCTGCACCCTGAGAATTATCCGCAAGATAGAATGTTACGCAGGTCTCGCAGTTTTTCAGGTTCATAAGGTCATCGTCGATATAATCCCAGTTGCCTGTTTTGTCGTTGAGGAAGTCCTCAAAATCCTTAGCATCCTTTATAGCAAAGCCTGTAACGCCTACGCCAAGCAGTCTGCCGCAGACAGGCTCGATACCTTCGGTGGTGGTATAAACATTTACTTCTGTCCAGTTCATATTAAATTCCTCCGTGTATTTATTTACGCATTGCTCCTTTTATTATAGTACAAATCCGACTTTTTTGCAATAGAAAGTGAAAAATAAACATATGCTATAAAAAATAATACAAAAGAGCTGCTGCATCTTGTGCAACAGCTCTTTCGGATATGCTGTGATCATTTATCAGCTTCTTATCTCAGCGCCCAGCTCGGAGAGCTTCTTCAGCGCCTTCTTGACAGCTGCGTCAGCCTGTTCGTCGGTAAGAGTACCGTCGTGAGAACGCATTACAATGCTGAATGCGGCGGACTTCTTGCCGTCGGCTATCTGCTTGCCCTTGTAGATATCGAAGAGCTTTACGCTTTCAAGTATCTTGCCAACGCCCTCGGAAATTGCCTTTTCAAGGTGAGCAACGGGGATATCCTCATTGCATACAACTGCAAGGTCACGGGTGGTAGCGGGGTACTTGGGCAGGGGCTTATATACCTTCTGAATGGAAGCGGCCATCATCTCGGGGAGATTGAGCTTTGCGGCATATGCCTTTACGCCGATGCCGTAGTTTTCGAGAGTTTCGGGGTGAAGCTCGCCGAAGATACCGATGGCAACGCCGTCCTTGAATACCTCTGCGCATCTGCCGGGGTGGAATGCGGGAGCTTCGCCGAAGTTCTCGGAGGTTCCCTTGCAAGGCTCATACTCAGCGCCTACGATTCCCAGTGTGTCAAGGAGCTTTTCGATAATGCCCTTCATGCTGTAGAAATCGTACTGTGCGCCGTACATACCGAAGCACATTCTTGCAGGCTCCTCAGGCAGTTCGCCGCCCTTGGGGAGATATTCGTTGCCCATTTCAAAGAGGCAAACGCTTGCGTTTCTGTTATTGTAGTTGGAAGCCATTATCTCGCACATGGAGGGCAGGAGAGATGTTCTCATAACAGAGGTATCCTCGCCCAGAGGGTTTGTGATAACAACAGTGTTTCTAAGCTTGCTGTCCTTGGGAAGTCTTATCTTGTCGAAATACTTGGGGGAGATAAATGAGAATGTGGTTATCTCGTAAGCGCCCAGAGCAACGGCAGTATTCATTGCCTTTCTGGTGAACTTCTGTGCAGGGGTCAGCTCACCGCTGGCAATACCTCTGATAATAGTCTGAGGGATATTGTTGTAGCCGTAAAGACGTGCTATCTCTTCTGCAAGGTCGTTCTTGTACTCGATATCTATTCTGTAAGCGGGAGCATATGCCCAGCCGTCCTTAACTTCAATTTCAAGCTTCTTGAGGTATTTTATCATATCCTCCTCGGAAATATCTGTGCCAAGGAAGTTGTTTATCCACTTTGCGTCAAAGGGAGCCTTTTTCTGAGTGTCCTTGTGGGTATCGCAGTCAATAAGCTCGGTAACGACCTCGCCGCAGCCCAGCTCTTCAACCAGCTCCAGCGCTCTCTTGATGGCAGGCATACACATTCTGGGGTCAAGACCCTTTTCAAAACGTGCGGAAGCGTCTGTTCTCATGCCCAGAGCCTTTGCAGTGGTTCTTACGCTTGCGCCGTCAAAGCACGCAGCCTCGAATACAACGTCAGTTGTGTCGTCCATGATCCCGCTGTATTCGCCGCCCATAACGCCTGCAACGGCAACGGGCTTCTTGCTGTCGGCAATTACCAGCATCTTGGGGGAAAGCTCTCTCTCAACGCCGTCAAGAGTGGTTATCTTCTCGCCCTCTGCGGCATTTCTGATGTTGATGGAGCCGCCCTCGATGTAGCGGATATCAAATGCGTGCATGGGGTGACCGTATTCCAGCATTACAAAGTTTGTGATATCAACAAAGTTGTTGATGGGGCGAACGCCGCTGGCACGAAGTCTTTCTCTCATCCACAGGGGAGAGGGGCCTATCTTTACGTTCTTTACAACGCCTGCGATATAGCGTGAGCAAAGCTCGGTGTTCTCGATATTTACTTTGAGATAATCGGCAGCAGTTCCGCCGATGCCCTTTATCTCAGGCTCCTTGATGTTAAGGGGAAGATCAAAGGTAGCGGCAGTCTCTCTTGCAAGGCCCAGAACGGACATACAGTCGGGGCGGTTTGAGGTTATCTCAAACTCAACTGTGGTATCGCCGAAGTCGATAGCCTCGTGGATATCCATACCGGGATAAAGAGCCTTTTCGGTCTCCTGCTTTAAGATGAAAATGCCGTCAGCAATGGCATAGGGGAAGTCGTGGGTAGTAAGACCCAGCTCGCCCAGTGAGCAGAGCATACCGTTGGAAGCAACGCCTCTCAGCTTGCCCTTCTTTATCTTAACGCCGCCGGGAAGAGTGGAGCCGTCCAGCGCAGCGGGAACGAAATCGCCAACGTTGTTTTCTCTGATATTGGGTGCGCCTGTAACGATCTGAACAGGCTCAGCCTCGCCCACATCTACCTGGCATACAACAAGGTGGTCGGAATTTTCGTGGGGCTTAACGTCCAGTATCTTTCCCACAACGACCTTGGATATCTCGCAGCCCTCCGTTTCGTAGCTTTCTACCTTGGAGCCGCTCATTGTGATGCCCTGGCAGAAATCCTTTATGCTCATGTCTCCGATATCAACATAATCGGAGAGCCATTTCATTGAAAGATCCATTTATATATTTCCTCCTCATTTTTTTCTGATAACGATAATGCTTCCTGCCTTTAAAGTATTATAATACTCTTCCATATCCGCTTTCTGATAATTCACACGGAATTTAAGCTCCGCATTGGGGCATTTCTCTGAAAGCAGCTTATAAAAGCTTTCGTCCATATTTCCCAGTCCCACGGGAACATATATCCTGCCGAAGCTTCTTGTTCTGAAAGTCATATTTGTGGCAGAGGGTGAACCGACATATGTGTTTGTGATGATCTCCATTATCTCGTAGTAGGGAAGTATAAGCCCCTCCTTTGAGAAGAGATATTCTGAGGTCAGTGCGAAAACTCTGTACCACTCACAACGTTCAAGCTCTGCTGCAATTTTTTCGGCAGATGCTTCCGATATCGCTTCAAGCTGTCTTTTCATCGACCTGCTCTGAATAAAATTCATCGTGATAAGAGCCACGGTGGTCACAACGGAAATTATCCGCCAGACCACACTGTAATCCCTGCCGTCAAGGAACCTGAGCAGCGGGATAAGTATAAGCGTATAGACTATGCTCAGAATATTCCACAAACGCTGCTTAAATTTAAAGCGCTTTTTGTACTGCCCGAACAGGCTGTTTTTGTCGGCACTGTCCATTTTATCAGAACTGAGACAAGAATCTCATATCATTCTCGTAAAGCATTCTCATATCGTTGATATTGTATCTGCCCATGGTGATACGCTCAAGGCCGATACCGAAAGCAAAGCCGCTGTAAACCTCGGGGTCGATGCCGCAGCCTCTGAGGACTTCGGGGTGAACCATGCCTGAGCCCAGAAGCTCAACATATCCCTCGCCCTTGCACATGGAGCAGCCCTTTCCGCCGCAGTTGAAGCAAACAAGGTCAACCTCTGCGGAGGGTTCGGTGTAGGGGAAGTGGTGGGGACGGAGACGTATCTTGGCGTCCTTGCCGTAAAGCTTCTTCATAAGCAGGTCAAGTGTGCCGTACAGGTCGCCGAGAGTTACGCCCTTGTCGATAACAAGTCCCTCTATCTGGTGGAAAAGAGGAGAATGTGTAGCGTCAACTGCGTCGGAACGGTAAACACGGCCGGGGGAGATTATTCTGATAGGAGGCTTTCTCTGCTCCATGGTACGTATCTGTACGCTGGAGGTCTGAGTTCTGAGAACCACATTGTCGTTGATGTAGAAAGTATCCTGTGTATCTCTTGCAGGGTGATGCTTAGGCATATTGAGCGCCTCAAAGCAGTAATGGTCTGTCTCGACCTCGGGGCCGTCAACAATATCAAAGCCCATGCCAAGGAATATTTCCTTTACTTCTTCAAGCACTGCTGTGAGGGGGTGAAGTCTGCCAATTTCGGGAGCCTTGCCGGGGAGAGTAACGTCGATGGTCTCCGCAGCCATTTTCTTTGCAGCTGCCTCAGATCTGAGAGCCTCTGCCTTTTCTGTGATCTTAGCCTCGATCTCGCTTCTTACCTTGTTTGCAAGCTGACCGATAACGGGTCTTTCCTCTGCGGAAAGTCCGCCCATCTGCTTGAGTATGGCGGTAAGCTCGCCCTTTTTGCCGAGAAACTTAACTCTCAGCTCTTCCATTACCTTAAGGTCGCCGCATTCGGACAGCTCTTTCTGAGCTGATGCCAGAATCTGCTCTAACTGCTGTTTCATTCAGTTCGATCCTTTCTTTTTATATGATTTTTTACTAATCACCAATAAAACTATAGACAAAAAATCATCGCATAATCCATATACGCAAGATTATGCTCAATTTTTTGTATAGTTTTTAATTGGTGCTTAGTATTAATTGTTTTGCTGTACTTTTTTGCTGCTTTAACAACAAAAAATCCCGTCCTGCATTGCCGCAAAGGCTTATGACAGGACGGGATATATTATCCCAAACCACCCGTACATAATAAGGACAAGCATCCTCTCCGCCGTAACGGGGCTTTTCCGTCCGCTCCTACTGTGATTTCAGAGCAGCCACTCACGGATGAAATTCATCGGAAGCAAACGCAAAGGAAGCTTTCAGCCCAAGGCTCCCATTCTCTGAAAATGCGTATGCAGACCTTGTAAAAGGCTCTGCAAGCTGCCGCTTACTGTGTCCGGTCGGCGTGTTTTGTGTACAGCTATTCAAATACATCTTTATTATACACGTATTTTTCCCAAATTGCAAGGGCTTTTTGAGATTTTTACAATTTTATTTTTCATCATCAAAGACTGCCTTTTGCGGCTCCTTTATATGCTCAATGGGAAAGGGCGGCTCTGCAATGGGGCGCATGGCTATTGACATCAGCTTCACGGGATTGTCGTCAGCGGCAATTCGGTTGGAGCTGAACTTTCCGCAGCGGCGGCAGCGATGTATCAGCGCCCACTCGCCGTTTTTGCGCACCCACACTCCCACTGCGTCCATTATACCTCCGCAGTCGGAGGCTCTGTCTCCGGGCTCGTCATCGACGTGCAGACTGGAAAGGCAGTTGGGGCAGTGGTTGCGGTGGTCGGTTCCCGCTCCCTGAGGGGAGCATATCCAGCCGCATACCTTGCAGGTAAAGGTCTCATTGCAGGCTTCGTGTCGGTAGTCCTTGTGATTTTTAGAATTATGCTTCATATTTCCTCCAAAAGATTATCCTTTGGGAGGCGTATGACGTATGCTGATATACTAATCACCAATAAAACTATAGACAAAAAATCTTCGCATAATCCATATACGCAAGATTATGCTCGATTTTTTGTATAGTTTTTAATTGGTTCTTAGTATTAAGTAACAGTTCCGAGATTTACAGTCAAGCCTCCCGGCCTGCTGCTATATCCATTGTAATATTCGTCAAACAAATTTCCTTTCTATTCGGCATAATGCCGTTTGATTTTAGTCAAGAGGATAATTCTGAAGGTCGGGCAGCTCATCAAGAGTAAGAACTCTTTCGTGGTTGTATGCCTTTGTGAGCAGCTCGACTGTGGTGTATTCATCGTTGATAACAACGCCCAGCTTCATGGTAAAAGGATCGCTCCAAGTGCCCCAGAAAAGCCATCTTGCGTTGTCGTTGAACACCTTGTCGGGATCCATTACGCAGCCGTTTTCGGTGAGGGCGATAAGCTTGGTCTTGGTTCCGTAGTTTGTTGCCATATCGTCAAAACGTCCGCTCTGGGAGGAGTCAACGTGGTTGCCTGCGTAGATATCCCAGCCGTTGATATCAACGGTCTCATCGCCGGGGTACCATGCAGGGTCCTGACCGTTCCATACCCAGATAAGGTTTGTAAGGTTATGCTCGTTGGTCATCTTGTCGTACATTACGTTCCAGAGCTTCTTGTAGCTCTCAGGCTCGCAGTTGCCCCACCAGAACCAGCCGCCTGCCGCCTCGTGGAGAGGTCTCCAGAGAACGGGAACGCCTGCGTCACGGAGACGTGCCAGCTCGTTTGCCATGTTGTCGATATCGTCCATAAGCAGCTGATATGCAGCGTCGTCCTCGCCGTTCATTATCTTGTCAAGGTCAAGCTTGGAGCCTTCCTTGTAGAAAGAGCTGTACCAGGGCTGATCGCCTGCATTTACGGCATAGTCCTCGGGAGTGGTCCAGTGCCAGCAGAGCTGAACTATTCCGCCTGCATTCTTGTACCAGTCGTATGCGTATTCAACAGTCTTTGACTCAGCGCCGTGAGCCTTGCTGCCAAGACTGTAGTTGCCCATATCAAGTCCCAGAACAGCAAAGGTCTTGCCTGTTTTTGCGGTTATCTTTTCATACTCGGAGGAAGCACGGCCCTCATCGGCATACTGTCCCGCAAGGGAATACTTGCCGTAGATATCGCAGAGGAACTTGTAAAGTCTCTTTGTGTTTTCATCGGCATTGGGATTTACAAGAGTGGGTTCAACCTTGTATGTATCCTCGGTAATGGGAGTTGCCGCAGCGGTAAGGATAAGGCAGTCGATATCCACATATCCCCAGCTGGGGGTAATGGTTATCTCATGAGTACCCTTGTCAAGATAGATGTAGCTCAGAAGTGTGTCGCCGAACTCAGCAGGGGAATTGGTAGTGATATCGCCCACCTTCATGCCGTCAACGAGAACGTTGTTTACTCTGCCCTCGCTGCCCATGGTAAGGAAGTTCATATCATAAAATCCGCTGTACTCGATATCGGCAGTCATGGTGAGAGCATCGCCCTCAACGTTTACGCCATTGACGTATGCGCCGCCAGATGCGTCGGGGAAGTCATTTGCCTTGGCATTTCCCTCCAGCTTTCCGCTCTCAGCCTCAACGGTCAGAGAGAAGTCAGCAGGAACGTCCGACTTGGTAAGAGGATAGTCGGAAAGGTCAAGGTCAGTGTTATATTCCGTTCTTATCTCGCCGAAAACAGCCTTTATGCCATCGTCGTTTGAGGCTGCATCGGACACGGAAACTGCCGATGTTTCAGCCGCACTTTCGCTGTCCTCACCGTTCTGCGCATCGCCGCAGGCTGCAAGAGAGCAGCACATTGCCGCTGCGGATATGAGCGCAATAGTCTTTTTAAGCTTGGTCATATTTTATTTCCTTTCAAAAACGATTTTTCCGTTTATCATAGTCATGCAAACGTTAGTCATTATCTCAAACGGGTCGCCGTCCAGCAGAATAAGGTCAGCGTCCTTGCCAACGGTAACAGAGCCTGTTCTGTCAGCAAATCCGCCCAGCTCAGCAGCGGTTATGGTCAGCCCTTTGAGAGCCTCATTTTTAGGCATACCGTACTTGCAGCAGTAAGCCGCACCTGCGGTAAGGAAGTTGATGGGCGTTTCGGGGTGATCGGTGCAGATGGCGGTCTTTACCCCGGCAGCGCACAATTTTCCTGCATTTTCAAGGCTTGCATGGGCAAGCTCGGGCTTTCCTCGGTCGCAGATGATCGGCCCCACCACAGCCTCCGCATGAGCTTCGCCCAGCAGGTCTGCTATAAGATGACCCTCGGTGCAGTGAATGAGCAGCGGCTTCAAGTCAAACTCCTTGCATATCCTGAGAGCGGTCATGATATCGTCCGCACGGTGGCAGTGGATATGCGCCTTGACTTCTCCCTTTAATAATGGTATAAGAGCTTCGCACTTGATATCATAATCGGGCAGATCCTCAGGCTCCTCTGCACGCTCGGTGAGCACCATATATCTGCGTGCCTTTTCCAGCGCCTCACGGATAAGAGCGGCTGTTGCCATTCTTGTCTGGGGAGCGTCGTCACGCTCGGTGTAATAGGACTTGGGGTTCTCACCCAGAGCAAATTTTATGCCCACTGTGCCTATGAGTGCTTCATCAAGGCACCTTGCGGCAGTTTTGAGCGCAACCATATCTCCACCTACGGGATTAAGGGAGCCAACGCCTGTTACAACGCTTGTAACGCCTGCGCTGACCGCATCGGCAAAATAGCCGTCCATGAAATTAAGTCCATCAACAGCTCTCAGCTGGGGCATAACAGGGTCGCTGCCCTCGTTTACGTCAATGCCCTCTTCCCCTGCGCCGTCGCCGATAAAGCCCATATGGGTGTGGATATCAATAAATCCGGGCGTAAGGAGCTTTCCCTCTGCGTCGATATCGGACTTTCTGACGTGCTGCGGCATACCCTTGCCTACTTCGGCGATCTTGCCGTTTTCCACAAGAACATATCCGCAGCCGATCTCGTCCCCGTCCATGGGGAGAATACGGGCGTTATAAATATACATACTCATCAGCTCAGTCCGCACTCGTCATAATCCTTCCAGCGCTCGTTGTAATTCCTGTTGCTTATCATTCTGTAAGCAATATATCCTGCGGAAACAAGGAACAGGAACAGTGCAGCCACCACAGGAGCGGCAGTGCGTATCATTATACGGGCATTATCAAGTCTGGGATCCTTTTTCTTATCCATAATGAAGTCTCCTTATATTTATATTGTAATAGTATATCTGCGGGTGTCATACCTGCGGGTGTCATACCTGCAGGTATGCAAAATGCAGCAATACATCATGATACTATTATATACTGTTGCGGAATTTTTTTCAAGTAAATATGCTGATTTTTTTGCTCAAAAGCCCTTACAGAGCCATATAGAGCCAAAATCAGCACATTGCACAAAAACTTATTTATCATCTGGCGCATTTGTGCGTTTTGTTGAATATCAGTCGCAGATACGGTATATAAACATGCACAAAGCGATTAACAAATGTGATATTGTTCACTAAAGCACCCTTATACTTGGCGTATTATAGCCTTTTTTGAAATGCAAATTCTTTGATTTATGATAAATGCCCAAAAAATCGGGTCAAATGTTCATGTTACAACAAAAGAAGCTTGAAAAATCGAGGTTTGTGTGAATATTTTCTACAATTATTAAGCAAACTGCACAAATCTGCGCTTTGATTTTACTTTGACACTTTCAAGAAATTACGCTATAATTACAAGTGTAATCGGTTTTGTAACCGTTTTGAAACTTTTTGAAAGTATGATATGTTTAATCAGTCGGGAAATTCCGTGCAGTCAGTCCAGCGGATAGAGAGTTTTAAACTTTCTGTAAAGTCCGACTTGAAATCTCACAAAGGTGGTAATCTTCGGCGCCCGGCAAGCGCCAGTATTAAGGAGCTTTTTTATGAACGATAATTCTAAGATAACAGCGGAAAGGCAGACAAAAATAAGATCTTCCGTAAAGAAATATATAGCAGCAGGCATGACCGCAGCAGTATTTGCACTCTGCACCGTTATCGGCGCAGCAGGAGCAGGCGAGCCTGAGACCGTTGATTTTGAAACAGATATTATCCCCACAGAAACAGTTGCAGCTCAGACTGAGATCGCTGACGAGCCTGCTGAGGATATTGAGGTTTCCGAGACACTTACCGCTCAGGTAGCGGCTTTCCCCTCGGAAAAGAATATTAGCACAGATGAAGATGCAGTAAGCACATCGACAGATGAATCTACCGACATTGCTTCCGGTGAAGTTGATTCTGACATAGCAGAGACCGAGGCAGTTACCACTTCCGAAGAAACTGCTGACACAGATTCCGATGATCTTGATGAAGAGATATTTGATGATGAGGACTCGGAAGCTCCCACAGGCTCTTTTGTTTCCACAGAGGGCACAAAGGCAAGCGTTCCGGCAGTTTCCGCAAAGTCAAGTCCCAAGTCCCATAAGGCTGACAAGGCAGAGGTAAAGATAGTAGTTCCCGAAATGTCCTCCGAAGCTCCTATCCAGCCCGAAACCGAAGTTGTTACAACAGTTTCCGAGGATATCGCAGTTTCCGAAGATATCGCAGTTACAGAGGAAGCCTTTGCAGATGCTCCCGCAGCAGTAAATGCAGTTTCCAGATTTGAAGTTCCCGACTGGCTCACACTGGACGAAAACGGTGTTCCCACTGAATATGTTGATACTATCAGCGGAAAGTCCTGCGCATACACCGCAGACCCCGGAGCGCTTATGTCCACAGGCAAGGCAGTTTTCCAGGGCTATGTGGCAGTTGACCCCAACATTATCCCCTACGGCTCCGAGCTTTACATAGTTGCGGACGACGGCGAGGTTTACGGCTACGCCATCGCAGCAGACACAGGCTATTCCGTAAGACAGGGTCACATAGTCGTTGACCTATTCATGGACGAGTACAACGACTGCATTCAGTGGGGCGCAAAGAACGTTACCATTTATGTTCTCAAGTAAAAATACATACCGCATTCCGCAAGGTCTGCGGTATTTTTATAGAAGATGAATATACTTATAGTATTATTGTAAGCATATTATACTAAATTATAATTTGTATAATCAAACAGTCTCAATACATATAGTATATTATACAAATAATTATATATTACACATTTTATCCGATTTGTATATTAAGCTTTATCCGCATATATGGTATTGTGCAAAACAAACAATTTAAACGTTTAAATATCTAAATCCAACGCCTGCCCTTTTCCCAAAAGCCTGTAGAAATATTTTAAAAGTTATGCTATAATGTTTTATATAGGTATTTCGGGAATGGAGGGATAATATGCGTACAGACGATATGTCGGAGCTTTTCTGCACCTATCGCCGCACAGGTGACAAGGCAGTGCGCAACGAAATTGTTATGCAAAGTATGCACATTGTGCGGTATGCAGTTATCTCCACCAGAAATATGTTCCTGCGCTTCACGGACGAGGATGATATATCAAATGAAGCGGTGCTGGCACTCATATCCGCCGCCGAGTCATTTGTTCCCGAAAAGAATGTTCGGTTTGAGACCTATGCCTCCATCAAGGTGAGGGGGGCTATAATAGACTATATCCGCCGCATGGACAGCGTGCCCAGAGGGGTGCGCCGCTTTGCAAAGGAATATGACAATGCCTTTTCCCTGCTCTACGCTCAACTTGACCGTGAGCCTACAAGGGAAGAACTGGCGCATCATATGGGAATGACAGTGGAAAAGCTGGACAGCTATGCACTGAAGGCTGCCGCCTCCCATACACTTTCCTTTGAAGAGCTGCTGTTCAGCGGCTTTGAAGCCCCGAATGACCAAAAGGACGGTTTCAGCGAGGCCGAACGCCGACTTATGCTGGAGGAGCGCAGAAAGCTCCTTGCTCAGGCAATAGAACAGCTGAGCGACAAGGAGCGGACAGTCATAACACTTTATTATTACGAAAAACTGAGGTACTCGGAAATAGCGGACGTGCTTAATATATCGGAATCAAGAGTCTGTCAGATACATTCAAAGGCTGTTGAAAAGCTGAGAAAAAGTATGGCGGAATATCTGGAGCAATAACAAAACTTATAACACAAAAGGTGGTGCAGGTAATGGTCAACGTTGGCATAGCAGATCTTAATGTGGTGAAATATCCCGATGTGCTGGCTACCTATGCCCTTGGCTCCTGCGTTGGCATCTGCCTTTATGACCACAAGGCGAAAATTGCGGGAATGGCTCACATAATGCTCCCCAGCAGCGCCGAGTCTCAGACGGAAAATGACAATATGCGCCGATATGCCGACACGGGCGTTGCGGAGCTTATCAGGAAAATGTGCAGCTACGGGGCAAAAAAGCGCCGCATCACCGCAAAAATAGCAGGCGGGGCACAGATGTTCAGCGGCGACTCAGATGTTTTCAGCGTCGGCGAACGGAATGTTGCGGCAGTAAAGCAGGCGCTCCAAAGCAGCAAGATACCCATTGTGGCAGAGCAGACGGGTCTTGACTTCGGACGGACGGTCTTTTTCTACTCCGAGGACGGCACTATGGAAGTAAGAGCGCCCTCCCGCCCTGCAATAAAGGTTTGACAAGGGGGCATTTGAATGAAAATAGGCTCCATAGGATATAACTATTCCCACAGCGATAACTTTGTCATGGACCGCCCCGGCGGAAACGGCTGTCGGCTATTTCTGCTCATCAAGGAGCCGTCCATTTTCATCATAGACGGCACCGAGCACAAGGTCAAGGAAAATTCCTTTGTAATGTTTTCCCCTGCCGTGCCGTGCAGATATTACGGTCAGGGCAGCGTTTACACCGATGACTGGATATATTTCGATTTTGAAGAGGGGGACGAGGAGCGCTTTTCGGAGCTTGGCATTGTCCCCGACAAAATATTCTACCTTGGAAATATTGAGGAGCTGTCTCAGCTTGTGCGGCTGATGGCATATGAGCATTACTCCCACGAGCCGTATCACGAGGAGATAGAACGCAGATTTACGGAAATATTCCTGCTGAAGCTTGGCAGGCTCATAAGTACCTCCAACCGCCACTCTCAGATATATGCGGACAAGAGCAGCAGCTTTATCCGCCTGAGAAGCCGTCTTTACTCCATGCCCGACATTGCCGACGACGTGGATAAAATGGCTGCGGAGATGAACATGAGCCGCTCGGGCTTCCAGCACGCCTACAAGAAGATATTCGGCGTGGGCGTAAAGCAGGACATAATAAACGGCAGGCTGGAGCTGGCAAAGCGCCTGCTCATATCCACCACCCTCAGCGTAAAGGAAATAGCCGAGCGGTGCGGATATTCCAGCGAATACAGCTTTATGCGCCAGTTCAAGGAGCGCTGCGGTCAGACTCCCACTCAGTTCAGGAGCTGTCTGTGACGTTTTGTTGGCAGATCCCGCATTTTGCGGTAAAAAATTCACACCGACCCATTTTTCGCCTTGACAGAACAACCATTATTGGGTATAATAATATATGGTTTCCTGTCCGTAGCTCAACTGGATAGAGCGTCAGACTCCGACTCTGAAGGCTGTGGGTTCGACCCCCGTCGGGCAGACCACGTATTATAGCCGTTTGCGAACATTCGCAGGCGGCTATTTTGTTTTAATCCTAACGCCGCTCCTAACACGTCAAGACGCTGAATCCTGGGCTTATCATATGCAATATACCCGCCCAATGCTGTATCTGATAATTGTAATATCGTCTCTTGCAGCTTATTGGTTGAAATCTCAGAACAGGCATAGTATAATAAATGTAACCATATAAAAGGGGGATAACAATGATGCTTTGTATTTACACAGCTCCATGCAAGGAATGACGAATTGCATGGAGGAATGATCCGCCGTCATGCCTTGCATCTGACTGAAATAAATCAGAAAAAGGAGCAAGGTAATATGAAAACCTTAAAGGAACTTAAAAATTTTATAATTCTCTGGCTCACTCAGTCGTTTTCGGCGCTGGGAAGCTCTATGACAAGCTTTGCGCTTGTGATATGGCTTTACAGCGACAGCGGTTCGGCGCTGACCACCTCGCTGCTGACGGTATGCTCATATGCGCCGTATGTTTTGATGAGCATTTTTGCAGGTGCGGTAAGCGACAAATGGAACAAGAAAGCGATCATGCTTATCTGCGACAGCTTTGCTGCGGTCTGCACTGTCATAACTCTTATACTGCTGAAAACGGGAAGCCTTGCCGTATGGCACCTGTACATTCTCAACGCCCTGAACGGCTTGATGAATTCGATCCAATCGCCTGCTTCGGACGTGGCTGTCACGCTGCTCACACCCGAAAAGCATTATCAGAAAACAAGCGGTATGCGCTCATTTTCAAACTCGCTTGTGTCCATTCTTACACCTGTTCTGGCAGCTGCTGTGATGTCGTTTGCAGGAATTGAAGCTGTCATTGCCTTTGACCTTACCACCTTTGCCGCAGCATTTCTTGTCCTGATGTTTTTTATCAGAATACCGCAGGTCGCCCGGGACTCCGACAGCAAGGAAACGATTTTGCAGTCGGCAAAAAGCGGACTTTCCTATTTGAAAGGAAATCAGGGTATCCTCTGGCTTATCCTGTTTTTATCGGCGATCAACCTGATAGCATCAATGTACAGTGCGGCACTTCCTGCGCTTATTATTTCAAAAGCAGGCGAGACGGCATACGGTATCGTAAACAGCTGTGTCGGCGTGGCAACACTTCTCGGAAGCGTTGCGGCAACCGTATTTCCAAAGCCAAAGAGCAGGATCAATGTTATCTGCAACTGCCTGCTTATCTCCATGAGCACGGAAAATTTCCTGCTTGCTTTCGGAGATAACACCGTCATATGGTGTATCGGTGCATTTCTCGGCTGGGGCATTATCCCGCTGATGAGCGCAAATTATGACGTTATTTTCAGGAGCAATGTGCCTAAGCAAATGCAGGGGCGGGTCTATTCTGTCAGAAATACTCTGCAGTTTTTCACCATTCCCGTCGGTTATTTTCTTGGCGGCTTTCTGGTGGATAATGTGTTTGAGCCGCTTATGGAAAATACGCAAAGCGGCTTGCTCAAAGGCATTTTCGGCAGTGGAAAGGGCTCGGGTGCGGCAATGCTGTTTTTCTTTATGGCTGTATCGGGTGTTATTGTTTGCCTGATTTTCCGCAGGATAAAGGCACTGAGGGAGCTTGAATAAGTTTATTTACATATACCCCGCCACAAAAAGCACAAAAAGTCGGGCATAACAACCCCTCACGATGTATAATATCATCAGAGGCTAAGGAGGAGACATCATGAGCATATGGGAAAGGATACAGAATGCTATAAGGTACATCGAGTACAACCTCACTGAGGAGCTTGACATCGCCGATATCGCCGCAAAGGCGAATATATCAGCCTTTCACTTTCAGCGGATATTCTCCGTGCTGTGCGGCTTTACGGTGGGAGAATATATCCGCAGCCGCAGGCTCAGTATGGAAGGCTCCTACAGTGAGATACCGAAGTTCTGGCAGGAGCATATGTCGGACAGCAGCTTTGTCATCGGTGCCCCCCGGCTGGAAGTCCCCGAGGGATACGAGACAAAGCAGATCCCCGCACCCAAGGCACTCCGGGACGTGAACACAAGGATATGATGGCTCCCCAACTGCACCGAGTACAGGCCGGGCGGCAATTACGACATTGAAATGTACACCGCTCCCACGGAAGACCCTGCCAAGACCTACAGCGAAATATGGATACCTGTTGTTAAGGCATAAGAATACCCCCTGTTTCTCTTTTGAAGCAGGGGGTATTTATTTTAGGGATAATTCATTCTGCGCACTGCACTGTCAAACAAATTATTTTCTTACCGCACCGACTATTGCCTTTCTGATAAGGTCAACGGGGATAATGGAAACCGCCATCACAAGCACTACTATCCACTCGGTAAGGTTAAGCCCATAGCAATCCAGCACCGCTCCGCCAAGGTATGTCATAAGCACCTGCACCACGGTGATGATGCCAAGAATTTTAAGGAAGCCCTTGTTTCTGCCGATGTTATCCATAAGGTTCATTTTCTCCGTTCTTGCGTTGAAAGCGTTGAACACCGCCGCAAAGATGAAGAAGCAGAAATAGCCTGTGAGGAGATAATTTGTGCTGTCCTCAGCATCTCCCGCTGTGTATTCACGGAAGAGGTTTGCCATAAATCCGTCTGTTCTGAATGTGTCATTTGAGGGGTCAATGCCGGTTATGAGCATCACAAGGCTCAGGACGAATATCCACAGCGCACCTGTGATTATCTCAGACCACATATACTTGTTTACGATAGGTTCCTTTCGGGACTTGGGCTTTTCAGCCATATAACGGTGAAGTGCAGGCTCGCCTCCGAATGCCAGAGCTGCCAATGTATCCATTACAAGGTTTATCCAGAGTATCTGAGTGATCGAAAGGGGATTTTCCATGCCGAGCAGGGGACAGATAAAGGAAATAACCACCGCTGCAACGTTGATGGTCAGCTGGAAGATGATAAACTTTCTTATTGAGTTGAAGATAGTTCTGCCGTAAAGGATAGCCTTGTCAATGGAGTTGAAATTGTCGTCCAGGATAACAATGTCGGAGGCTTCCTTTGCGACCTCGGTGCCGCCGCCCATTGCAAAGCCAACGTCAGCCTTTTTAAGTGCAGGGGAGTCGTTTACGCCGTCGCCTGTCATACCTGCAACAAGGTCAAGCTCCTGAGCTATGCGCACAAGCCTTGACTTATCGGAGGGCAGTGCTCTTGCAATTACACGGATATTTTTCAGCTTGTCCTTGACCTCATCATCGGTGAGCTTTGCCAGTTCGTCGGAGGTAAGCACAATGTCTGTCTTTTCATTGGTAAGCAGTCCTGCGTCCTTGGCAATAGCCACCGCAGTATCCTTTCTGTCGCCTGTTATCATGACGACCTGAACGCCTGCGCCCTGAACTTCCTTGATGGCTGTAACGGACTCGGGACGTACCTCGTCTCTTATGCCCAGTATTCCCACCAGAGTCCAGCTGCCCTCGGGGAGCCTGTCGCTGTCAGGCTCGATGCTGTCATCGGATATTGCCAGCGCCAGCACACGTATAGCACGGGAAGCCAGCTCGTTTATAGCCTCCTCCACGGCAGTGCTGCCTGCAAGCTCTATCCTGCTTCCGTCGGGAGCAAGGTAGTATGTGCATTTTGCAAGGAGCTTTTCAGGTGCGCCCTTTATAAGAGTGCCCTTGAAATCGTCGCTCTCAACAGTTGCGGCGGAGTATTTATTGTCGCTGTTAAAGGGGATAGAAGCATACTTTGTCATTCCGCAGGAGGGTGCTCCCGCAGCAAATGCCAGCACAGCTCTTTCGGTGGCGTTTCCGCCGATGACCCTTGCGTTGCTGCCTGTGCCGTTTATCATGGCTGTGGTATTTTCGGTAATGCAGGCTGTAAGCATCTGACCCAGCTTGTCGGGGACTTCCGCGCAGGTCTTGTATCTTCTGCCCTTGCCGTCAACGAACACAACAGCTTCCAGCTGACCTTTTGTAATAGTACCGGTCTTGTCGCTGAAAAGAATGTTAAGGCTTCCTGCTGTTTCAATTCCCGCTATCTTGCGGACAAGCACGTTATCTTTGAGCATCTTGCCCATGTTAAGAGCGGAAACAATGGCTATCATAAGGGGCAGACCCTCGGGAACTGCCATTACGATGATTATTACCGCAAGGATAAGTGCGTCCAGCAGGTCGGTGATGATGCTTGCAGCACCTGTTGCAAAATATGCGCCGAAGCTGCCTGCAAGGACTATTCTGTGGATAAGGAGTGCAACGGCAATGGCAATGCCGCCGATATATCCGAACTTGGAAATGCCGTTTGCCAGGTCGCCCAACTTTACTTTAAGAGGCGACTCTCTGTCGTCCTCCTGCTGAAGCTCGCCTGCGATCTTGCCGTAAACGGTCTTATCGCCGACGGTGGTGGCTTTCATTACGGCGTTGCCAGAACATACAACAGTTCCCCTGAACACCTTGTATTCGTTGAGAAAGTCCAGCGCCTCGCCCTCAGGCTCGGTGTAATCCTCGGGCTGGGTTATTTTCTTAGCTTCCGCAGCCTCGCCGTTGATAACGGACTGATCTACCTTGATATCGCCGTCGGCAAGGATACCGTCAGCAGGTATCTTGTCGCCTGACTGAAGCATGATAAGGTCGCCCGCAACGATATCGTCAATGGGTATCTCTTCCACGCTGCCGTTTCTGTAAACCTTGCAAAGTATCTTTGAAGCCTCTTCCTGAAGCTTCTGGAAAGCGTTCTCATTTCTGTACTCGGAGAATGTGGATACCAGCGTTGCAATGACTATCGCCGCCGTAATGCCGATAGGCTCGTACCATTCCACCTCAACATCAACCACGCCCATTTTTCCGAGAATGAAAATAATGACGTTGATTCCAAGTGCCACACAGAGAATTTTTATCATGGGGTCGCCGAAATTTGCCTTGAGCTTGTCCCAGAAGGTCTCAGTCTCCACTTCCGAAAGGCGGTTGCTGCCGTTCAGCTTTCTGGATTCCTCGACTTCCTTGTCGGTAAGTCCGTTGAATTTCATAACATATCTCCTTGTTTTAGACGTTATTATATTATATAAGTAAACAGGAACCTCCGAAATGAAGATCCCTGTAATTTTCTGTGCTGAATGTGGTAATTATACCATCTTATGATTTTTATGTCAATAACTTTTCCCTTTTTCTAACCTTATTTTAACCTTTGAATGGCAAAAAAATACGGACGGCTTTTACACCGTCCGTTTGCTGTTTTTTATCAGAATACAAATGTATCCGCAACGGTCATATCATCAAGATCAACAGAGACCATTCGTCCGCTGCCGATGATATAAAGCACTCCGTCAGTAACAACAGCTCTTTCAAAAGTGTAGCTGTCGTCAATGTCGTTGTACTCGAAAACGCCCTTCTGAGTGAAGCCGTTCTCATCGTATCCGAACACGAAGTACTGGTTCTTCACACCGAACTCGTTGACGCTGGAAACAGGGATACCGACTATTTTGTTGTCGGTGTCGATAAGCATTGCCTTCTTGTCGCTTAGGGCAGGGGACTGCACCTTGGGGAACCGGGCAAACACTGTTTCGCTTATCTTCTCGCCGCTGTCTGCGCTGTAAAGCTCCAGCCTGAGACCGTTATATCCGCCGTTTTCGTCCTCACAGGCGGTTATGCCTGCCATAAGTCCGTCGGAAAGCTTGCTGACATAGGGTGCGATGAAGCACTTTGTCTCAGCATTTTCCACAGGAGCACTCTGGTCAAGGTCAACCACGAGAGAAGCATCTGTGCGGTTATTTTCAATAAGACTTGCATAATTGCCGTCAAACTTGACGGAGCCGATTATCACACCGGGAAGAAGTCCCTCTGCCTTGGAGATCACTGCAAGTGAGCTGTCAAGCGTGTAGATATCGGTAACTGCCATTCCGTTTTCGTCAAAGCTGCGGCAGGCGATCCTGAAACCGCCCTCGCTCTCTGCCATGCTGTACCTGCTGATAAGCTCGCCCTCAACAGTTCCCGAAGCCTTGTAGGAAAGACCGCTTTCGGAAATTGCAAAGGAGGTAACAGCTGTGTAGGACTTGCCGTCCTTAGTGCCCGAAAATGCCACATAAAGGGTATCATCGGAGCAGAAAGCATTTGCATTGCTGCCCAGAACAGCCTTTACGGAGATGTTCACAGGCTCGCTGCACTTGACGGAGGAAATGATAGTGTAATCGGTATTGTTCGCTCCCTGGGGAACTGTGATATCTTCGGCGGCAACGTAGTGCTTTTCGCCATCGATATAGTAGCCGGGAACGTACTTATCAAGGTCAGCATTCTCGTCAAGGGGCGCTCCTCTGTAGTTGGAGTATCCCGTTACGAGGTATAGAACGCCGTTATCATCTATCCTTGCGGAGTTGTATTCGCCGTTCTGCTTATATGTTTTGATATGAGTAAGCGAGTCGGAGGAAATTGTGTATATATCTATGACCACATTTGTATGGTCTCTGCCGTCCTCAGACTTGTCACCGGAAGCTTTTTCTTCGCTTACAAGCACAAGAGAATTACCTCTTACATACATCTCAAAGGGAGGATTTTCGGTGGTTATCTCCTGTTTTACCGCCATATTGTCCTTTGAAACAACGTAGAGAGTTCCGCCGCAGATATAGTAGATAGAGCTGTCATCGCTCTTCACGATATCAGCATCTGAAAAATCAGAGCACACGGCATCAATATTCTTGCGTGAGGTATCCTCAGCGGGCGCTTCCGTAATAGCGGGAGTTGTTTCGGTGGCAGCGGGCACATCGGTGATTGCAGTGTCATCGGTGATAATTTCCACACCGTCGCCATTCTCGGCAGCGGCAGTTTCGCTGTTGGCTTCCGAATTAAGGTAAATTCCCGTGTAAATGCTGTACAGCTCATCATAAGACTGTACCTGAACAGCCTCGTAGTTGATCTCGCTTTCGATATCAACAGGCTTTGCGGTCTGCTGGCGAACAGCGGCAAATCCGCCTGCCAGAGCTATGCACGCAGCAGCTGCGGCGATAGTACGCATAATAATAGTACGGTTCGTTTTCTTTGCCGTGATCTTTTCGGAACGGTCAATGTCTGCGCTTGTATTTTTCTGTGCGCTGCGGTCTGCGTTCCTGAGCATTGCTTCAATATTCACGGGCAGCAGTTCCTCGGGAATATCAATGCTTTCAACGGCTTTTCTGAGATCCTTTTCAAAGCTCATGCTTCCGGCCTCCTTTCTTCAAAAAATCTAAGTCAGCAGCTGTTTCAGTCTGGCTTTCGCCCTTGCTACCTTTGAACGAACGGTGTTTGCATTTGTTCCGAACATTCTGGCAATCTCTTCGCTTTTATAGCCTGAAACAACACTGAGTGACAGCACCATACGTTCCTCTTCGCTGAGCTGCTTAAAGCCTTCCATTACCTCTATGCTGCCGAAATCTATTTCTTTACTTACAGCAGCCTCTTCGGCATCGCTGAGATCGTCCACATCTTCCCGGAAATTGTTTATCTCTTTATATTCCTTGCGCTTGTTTTTTATCTTTACCGTAAGGATCTTTATTATCCAGGCTTTGAATGCTTTTTCGTCCCTCAGCTTTGATATGGAGGTGTAAGCTTCCAGCACCGTGTCGCTAACCACATCGGAAGCATCGTGTTGATTGTTCAGGTTCAGCAGAGCGATCCGGTACAGATCCTTGTAAACAAGGGAATAAAGTTCGGCAAACGCTCCGGCATCTCCCGCCTGTGCACGTCTTACAGAGGCGGTAAAGTCCAAGCTCATTGTATTGAATCACCTCGCACCCGCTTTTGCAGCAAAGCGGATTGATATGATCTCGTACCGAGTTTATATATATGCTCGCTCTTCTGAGCCCTGTCATATATATAGTGCAGATCTGCGTGCGTTTTGTTGCAGAGAATTTTTATATTTGGATATTCTCACAATTCATCACCGCATCAGATTTGATTTTTACCGCACTTTGCACAATTTCGGCAGAGATCCGACAGAATTTTGCTTATTGGAAATATATCTTAGGCAAATAATGATCTTCATTTATGATCTGCGGCGATGCTATAAAAGCCGCAGAAACCGACCCGTTATACTTGGGCAATATATAGTTTATTTTACCCCAGATACGCTGTTATGTCAATATATATGATGTAAATTATTTGGAAGATGATGGAAATAGGGAGCATTGACGAAATATCAGAACATTGGCTAAACTACTGAAGCTCAACGATATTGTTATTTTGAAAAAACAATGCCGTAATAAACATTAACAAATCATTGACATTTATTCTATAACATGGTATAATAACATTCATCGGGGGACTTTGCTCCCGTAAACCGAGATAGCGGCGGTAATTCTTCCTTTAGGAAGTACGTTTCACTCTCTGGTAAGGTTAAGCTGCATACATTCATTCCGTATGCACATCACCGCCCAACGTTAGGGTTGTAACTCACACTTGTGCGTGTGATGAAAGATAGTCGAAGGTGATTATATCGTTATCGACAAGAAACAGTCCCAAGGTTGGGAAAGATAAACAACCCAAAGCAGTAAAATTTCTTGACAAGGAAATTTAAAAATTAAGACAGGAGAGGTTATAATGAACACCAAAAAAGCGATCGCAATGATATCCGCAGTAGTAATGTTTGGCGCTGTAGCCGCAGCTTGCGGAAGCACAGAAGAAGGAAAAACTCCGCACACAACATATTCAATGGACGATATAAACAATATGTCCGAAGATGAGCTTGCGCAGGCACTGGAGAACGCTGCAAGCGAAATAGAACAGAGCGAAAGTGCCGAACAGGGATCTTCCGAAGAAGCCGAAAGTATCGACCTTTGGCAGGACGTTGAGGTAACATTCAGCGGTGCAGAATATTTTATGATGATAAAGGCGGAGTATGTAGGCGATAATCAGGTAATCAAGGACAATGTGGAACTTTGTGTATCTGGTAGTAAGGACAATCCAGATACTGTGTATAGTGGTTGGAATGGAGAAGATTATCTGATAGAGGCTTGGTATGATGAAGATGAACTGAAATCTGCCGGCGTAGTATTAAAGAAAAACAAAGATGTCATAGGACCATATAACACATCCTCAACAGATTATAAGTTTTACACGGCATCAAATCTTGGACCTGTTGTTGAAATAACAGATGAAACAGATACCAAGCCATTTGCGGCAGCAGTAGATGCTGCAACAGAAAGAATAAAAGCAGAAGTTCAAAATGGTGAAGAAAGATTTCAGTGGGCAAAAGATAAGGAAATATATCCTACAGAATTTTATATCAAAAAAGGAGATAGATTTTCAGGAGAGGGATATATTTCCTACTCAGACAAGGATGGTAACTTCCTTACATGGATTGATATAAATAAGGTCAATTATTTAAATGCAGATGGTTCATGGTGCAGAGATGTGTGGATGAAATATGAGCAAGGAATTGGTTATGACACTTCTAATCCACTTGATAGCGGATGGCTTGCAGATGAGCTTGTAAAAGTAGAGTTTTAAGTTTAATATACAATAATATATACACGTAAAAGAACAGCCTTTGGGCTGTTCTTTTTTTTACCCATTTTGCATTATAAAAGTTTTCAAAATATTAAGGCACATTTAATATATGAATTTCAGTGTCCTTTGTTGCCCTTTATTGCCCTTTGTTTCCCTTTTTTGACAAATTTTGATTTTGATATAATAAAATCGACAAATGAAAAAGGAGGATTAAAAATGAAGACAATTTTCGTCTATATAATTGTGTCAGTTTTTGCACGACTGGTCGGCGACGAGATAAGCAAGTGGTTAAACAAACACTTTAAGTCCAACAAGTAGCCCGAAAAGAGCCCCCAAGAAGCTGGCACTCCTTGGGGGTTCGCTTTTGCGTGAAACACACAAATATAATCTCGTTTGTTGTTATATTTATTATACTCCACAAATGTAATTTTTCAAGCAATAAAAAATTATTCCGCAGGCAAAGCAAACAAAAAAACCGTTTCAACTATTGTCGAAACGGTTGTTGGTTGCGGAGGCAGGATTTGAACCTACGACCTTCGGGTTATGAGCCCGACGAGCTACCGAGCTGCTCCACTCCGCGATATTTTAAGCACTTTACCTGAGTGCTTAATTATTATAGCACAATAATACTCACTTGTCAATACCTTTTTAAAAAAATTTTTTCAACGCAAAAAATACCATATACTATATAAATATGCGCCCTGTTTGACTTTGCTCCTCAGCCGCCGTAGCAGATATGTTCGCTGCGGTCTATCCTGTGTTCTATGCTCATTTCTCCGAAGCCGAAAAGGGCATAAAAGGGCTTGATGTTGTCGCCGCCGCTTACGATGCCGTTTTCCACGCCCAGGTCGGATATCCATGTGCAGTCCACATAATACCACTGACCGTCCAGCGCAACAGCGTTCCATGTGTGATTTGCGGGAGCTTCCGCCAGCTGCGCCCTGCTGTAGCCCTCGCTGGAGGAGCCGCCTTTAAGGTAAAGGCAATATATCCCCTGGCTGTGGCACAGCGCCGAATAAAAATTGGCAAAGCCGCCGCAGGTGGTTTTCATTCCGTTGTTCAGTATGGCCTCAAGAGATATTATGCTCAGATCTGCGGAATTATGTGCCGCATCATGATCATATGCGATATTCTGCCCCGTCCACATTGCAAGGGCATATGCCTTGCTGTAATCATCGGTGCAGCCGTCGCATACGGAATCGGATATGGCTTTTATCTGCATCATTATCTCAGCCGCAGTTTCATCATCGCCGCTTTCGGTGATATAGAGCCTGCAAAGCTCGGGGTCGGGGACTGTAGGGTTAAGGGTAAGGTACTCGTTTATGTCGATAACGCTCTCGATAAGTTCAAAAGTGCCGTAGGGAGTGGTATATTCGCTTTTGTCGTTTATGACCTGAGCAGGAGCATATGCCGCAAAGCACTTTTCCTTTGCCCTTGTCTGCTTTGCCTCATAGACCGCTTCACGGTCGGAAGGATACACCTCGGGGGTTCTGTTTACATAAACAATGGCAGCAGAAATGGCTGCGGCTGTGAGAAGCAGCGCAATAACAGCAATTATTAAGTTAAGATCGCTTTTTTTGATCTGCTTCATTTTTCAGCCTTTCTGCATAATTTCATTTGCTATACTAAGAATCTGTCATAAGTTGCAATAATTTTTGATAAATACCTATGATTATTCTACACGGCAAATATTATTTCAATATGAATATGCTGAGTAGTTTTTGGAAAATTAAGCTTAACAAGCCTATTTCCTGCGCTGTTGCACAAAATATCATCTTTCGGGAACAAATAAGCTATTGTACATATATGCTTTTTAAGTTATAATTATAGCAATGTAAATTTTCTTCCGCACCCCTTGACTTAAAGTCGGCTTTAAGTATTACAATGTTATACAAGGGCATGATATATCGTGCTGTACTATAACAATGTAATTTAAACAGGAGGAAAATTTATGCTGCTTGAAAAGATCAACAAACCTTCGGATATCAAAACCTTTACCGCTGACGAGCTTAACACCCTTGCGGGCGAGATGAGAGATGCACTTCTCTTCAAACTCAGCAGGCACGGCGGTCACTGCGGCCCCAATCTGGGCATGGTGGAAGCTGTAATTGCTCTGCACTATGTTTTCGACTCACCTGTTGATAAAATGGTGTTCGATGTGTCTCACCAGAGCTATTGCCACAAGATGCTCACAGGAAGAAAGGACGCTTTCCTTTACGCTGACCATCTGGACGATGTTTCGGGATATACCGAGCCTTCCGAGAGCGAGCACGACTTCTTTACTATCGGTCACACCTCCACTTCTATAAGCCTGGCAAGCGGTCTTGCAAAAGCCCGTGACCTTAAAGGTGAAAAGGGCAATGTTATCGCAGTTATCGGCGACGGCTCACTCAGCGGCGGAGAGGCTATGGAAGGTCTCGACTTTGCAGGCGAGATGAAGGGCAATTTCATCATCGTTGTAAATGACAATGATATGTCCATTGCCGAAAATCACGGCGGTATCTACCAAAACCTCAGGCTGCTGAGAGAAACCAAGGGAAAGAGCGAATGCAATCTTTTCCGTGCAATGGGTCTTGACTATGTTTTCGTTGAGAACGGCAATGACATTCCCTCGCTTATTGATGCGTTCAGATGCGTTAAGGACAGCACAATTCCTGTTGTAGTCCACATCGTTACCGAAAAGGGCAGAGGATACGCTCCCGCTGTGGCAAACAAGGAGCAGTGGCACTGGTGTATGCCCTTTGACCCCGAGACAGGCAAGCCCCTTTTCACCGCTGACGGTGAGGATTACGGCACAATAACCGCTGACTTCCTTATGAAGAAGATGAAAGCGGACAAGTCCGTATGCGCCATAACCTCGGGCACTCCCATGGTAATGGGCTTTGATGCCCAAAAGCGCAAAGAGGCAGGCAGCCAGTTCATCGACGTGGGCATTGCCGAGGAGCACGCCGTTGCTCTTGCATCGGGAATTGCCGCAAACGGCGGAAAGCCCTTCTACGGCGTTTACAGCTCATTCGTTCAGCGCACCTATGACCAGATGTCCCAGGACCTCTGCATCAACAACAATCCCGCTGCTATTGCAGTGTTTGCTGCTTCCGTTTACGGAATGAGCGATGTAACTCACCTTGGAATTTTTGATATTCCAATGCTGTCAAATATCCCGAACCTTGTATATCTTGCTCCCGTTACCAAGGAAGATTATCTTGCCATGATAGACTGGGCTGTTGAACAGAACGAACACCCCGTTGCAGTCCGTGTTCCCGCAAGCGTTATCTCCGACGGAAAGCCTGTAGCAAAGAATTTCAGCAAGCTCAACAAGTATGAAGTCACCGAGCAGGGCAGCAGTGTGGCAATAATCGCACTGGGCAGCTTCTACGGTCTCGGTCAGCAGGCAGCAAAGGCTATTGAGAGCAGAACAGGCAAAAAGCCCACTCTCATAAATCCCTATTTTATCACAGGCACAGACGATGAACTGCTGGAAAAGCTGGAAGCAGACCACTCCGTTGTTATCACTCTGGAGGACGGTATCCTGAACGGCGGCTTCGGCGAGAAGATCGCGCGCTTCTACGGCAATTCCGATATGAAGGTGCTGTGCTACGGTCTCAGGAAAGAATTTCTCGACAGATATGACGCAGGTGAGGTAATGAAAGCAAACCGCCTCACTCCCGATCAGATCGCCGAGGACGTTATAAATACACTTTAAAATTCAGTATGGCGGAGAAACCGTCCTACTGACGAAAGGACGGTTTCTTATGTCAAATCCATACCTTCCCAAGTGGGAATATATCCCCGACGGCGAGCCGAGAGTTTTCGGCGACCGCATATACGTTTACGGCTCCCACGACAACGCAGGCTCGGACAGCTTCTGCGACTATGTGCTCAAATGCTGGAGCGCACCCCTTAACGATCTGTCAAAATGGACATGCCACGGCGAGATATTCCGCACAAAAGCCGAGAAAGACCGTCCTGCCAATACCGACTGGACAGGGGAGAACAATCAGCTTTTTGCTCCCGATGTTGTGGAAAAGGACGGCAAGTACTATTTATATGCCTATATCATCAACGCCACAGGCTGCGTAGGCGTAAGCGACCGTCCCGAGGGGCCTTTCAAGCTCCTGAGCAAATATAAATACACCGTTCCCGATGAGATATGCTGTAACGGCTGGTTCATCGACCCGGGCGTGCTTGTTGACGACGACGGCAGAGTATATATCTACTGCGGCTTTGAACGCTCCTTTATGGCGGAAGTTTCCCAGAATATGTACGAGATAAGCGGCGATACCGTTATCGAGCACATTATCCCCATAGTTCCCGACAAGGAGCATGGCTTTGCGGAAGAGGAAAGCCTGTTCTTCGAGGCCTGCTCGCCGAGAAAAATAAACGGCACATATTATCTCATCTATTCACCAAAGCAGGGAAGCCGCCTTGCATATGCCACCTCCGATAAACCCACAGGCCCGTTCACATACCGTGGCTATATCGTGGATAACGGCGTTGACTACCCGGGCGGAAACGACCACGGCTCCGTTGCCTGCATAAACGGTCAGTGGTACATATTCTACCACAGAATGACCAACGGCACTATAATGTCAAGGCGTGGCTGCGTGGAGAGAATCGAAATTCTCCCCGACGGCACTATCCCGCCCGTGGAAATGACCTCTCTCGGATTTGAAGAGGCGCTTGATCCTTATGAGATAACTCCCGCTGATATTGCCTGCGTACTTAAAGGCGGCGCAACCATCATCGAAAAGAATGTGTTTGAGAGGGTCATAATCAATATCACAGACGGCTGCGAAATAGGCTACAAATATTATGATTTCGGCGATGACTTTACGGGAAAAAACATGGAATTTTCAGCTGATATCATCGGCTGCGGCTGTGACTGCACCGTTCACATCTTTGCGGACGATGAGGAGATAGGCTCCTTTGATGTGGGCAGAAACGGCGGAATCATCACCTGCCCCGTAAAATGCGTAACGGGAAGGCACGCTGTATATTTAAAGGTATCATCACCCTACAGCGGCTGGACAGGGGAGTATTTCAAGGCAAGAGATCTGTTCAATCTCCGCTCATTTGTGTTTATGAAATAAAAGCTCAGCAGACTATTAAAAGAGCCGGCACAAATAAACACAAAGGTAAAAAGTTTAGTCCACCTTTTCAAAGGTGGCAGGGGTCAAGGGGGCGGCGCCACCTTGTCGCCCTTGCCGCAGTGGTAAACTACGTTTACCTACGACATCCGTTCGTTTGCGGTAAGAATAATCAAACCGACAGCGGACAAATAAGAAAATCCATAAAGCCGCCTGCACCGAAAATTCAAAGTCTCACAAATGATAATAATATCTCAAATAAACTAAAAACTTTATTATGCAGGCGGCTTGAAACTGAGAGATGTTCCGTCAGGAACGGCGATTTCAGTTTCCGCCGATAGGCGCAGGTACGGACATATCTGCATACCATTTTAATCTGTCCGTACCTAATGCAAAGGAGACACCACCAGGTGGGAAGTATTAACCAAAGGTTAATTAAACTAAAGCAAGGGCAAAAAACGGCTTTCCCCGTGCCGCTTGTCGGCACATATTGCCGCTTCGGCACATATTCCCCCTGATGGTTTCTCCGTGCATTTGCAAAAGGCAAGCACTCACTCTTCCTTACACCCCTATTCCCATCCGTTTTTTATCCCCCTACATTTTGCTTGCCGCCGTGTCCGAACCCCGTTCATCTATTTGCACTCACTTATATAGCCACGTTTACGGACTTTGCTTCACCCCGTTCTTTTATTTGCTGTTCTTTTTTTATATGAGAGCAATTTTATAAATGTGTGCTTTTACCGCCGTGTATTTCATTTGTGGATTGGCTGACAGTTTTTTCTCAACATCGACCTAAAGATATACTATATAAAATACAAAATAACATGACATGAAAAAATTCCCGTGGATTTTGTCCCACAAGCGGGGGAAAATTTGAAAAAAGGGCTTGACAAAACGGTTTCTATATGTTATGATAAAAATACCTCTTTATGGGGTTTATTTTTTTGCGCTTATTTTTGGCGCACCCCCATGGACGGGCATTCCGTCAGAGAGGGAGGCAGTGGAAAGAATTTGTCTTTCCTAAACAGTATTAACAGGAGGTGCCGATATGAGAGTAAAGGTAACATTGGCTTGCACAGAGTGCAAACAGCGCAACTACAACACAAAGAAAAACAAGAAGAACGATCCCGACAGACTTGAGATGAACAAGTACTGCAAGTTCTGCAAGAAGCATACTCTTCACAGAGAAACTAAGTAAGGGGCTGATTTGAATGGCAGATAAGAAGTCCGCAGCAAAAGCAGAAACCAAGCCTGCCAAGAAGCCTCAGGCAAAAACAGTCAAAAAGCCTAACAAAGTTGTAAAGTACTTTAAGGATCTCAAGAGTGAGTTCAAGAAGGTCGTTTGGCCTTCCAAGAAAACTGTCGTTAACAACACCTCAGTCGTTCTTGTTGCAATGATATTCAGCGGTCTGGCTATCTGGGGAATCGACTCAGCATTCGCAGCCGCACTCAAGGGTCTTCTTAATCTGGTAGGCTGATTTTCTGAAAACGGTTTTCAAAAATACTACAAAGGATGGTTGAAAATATGTCAGAGGCAGCAAAATGGTACGTTATTCACACCTACTCGGGATACGAAAACAAGGTTGCTCAGACGATCCTTAAGGTTGTGGAAAACCGTAAGCTTCACGATCTCATTCCCGAAGTCAGAGTTCCTACCGAAATGGTAATGGAAAAGAATGACAAGGACGAAATGCGTGAGGTGGAGCGCAAAATTTTCCCCGGCTATGTTCTGGTGAAAATGATCCTTACCGATGACAGCTGGTATGTTGTAAGAAATACACGAGGCGTTACGGGCTTTGTCGGCCCCGGAAGCAAGCCTGTTCCTCTCAGCGAGAAAGAGGTTGCGGCTCTCGGCGTAGATCACGGCGTAAAGGCTGCAGAGGCAGATTTCAAGATCGGAGACAGGGTGAAGATCACCACGGGTCCTATGGAGGGCTTTATCGGAGAGGTAAAGGCTATCAGCTCCGAGGACAACACCGTAGATGTTTCCGTTTCAATGTTCGGAAGAGAAACTCTTGCTACACTGGATATTTCCCAGGTCAGGGTTTCGGACGAATTCTAATTTAAAAGTTCTGGTCCGTATGGATATCATGCGGCATACGATTTATGGAGGTGTGCATTATGGCACAGAAAGTAGTTGGCTTAATCAAGCTTCAGATCGCAGCAGGTAAGGCTACACCTGCTCCCCCTGTTGGCCCTGCACTCGGTCAGCACGGTGTAAATATCATGGCATTCACCAAGGAATTCAATGAGAGAACCAAGAACGATATCGGTCTTATCATTCCTGTAGTTATCACAGTTTATGCAGACCGTTCCTTCTCCTTCATCACTAAGACTCCTCCGGCTGCTGTTCTCATCAAGAAGGCAATCAACCTTCAGAGCGGTTCCGGCGTTCCCAACAAGACAAAGGTCGGCAAGATCACCAAGGAGCAGATCAGAAAGATCGCTGAGACCAAGATGCCTGACCTCAACGCTGCTAACATTGACAGCGCAATGAGCATGATCGCAGGTACTGCACGCTCCATGGGCGTAGAGGTTGTTGACTGAGTTAAGCTTGAGTAAAGTGGGAGGATATTTCCGATTGACCACTGATAGGAGGAAAATAAATAATGAAACACGGTAAGAAATATATTGAAAGCGCAAAGCTTGTTGACAGAAACAAGCTCTACGAAAGCAATGAAGCTCTTGACCTCGCTTGCAAGGCTGCTAAGGCTAAGTTTGACGAGACCATTGAAGTTCACGTTCGTCTCGGCGTTGACTCCCGTCACGCTGACCAGCAGGTTAGAGGCGCAGTTGTTCTTCCCAACGGTACCGGTAAGAACGTAAGAGTATGCGTATTCTGCAAGGAAGACAAGTACGAGGCTGCTAAGGCTGCAGGCGCTGAGTTCGTTGGCGGTCAGGATCTCGTTGATAAGATCATGAAGGAAAACTGGATGGATTTCGACGTTGTAATCGCATCCCCCGATATGATGGGTCTTGTAGGCCGTCTCGGTAAGGTTCTCGGTCCCCGTGGACTCATGCCTAACCCCAAGGCCGGTACAGTTGCTCCCGACGTTGCAAAGGCTGTAACTGAGGCTAAGGCTGGTAAGATCGAGTACCGTCTCGACAAGACCAACATCATTCACTGCCCCATCGGCAAGGCATCTTTCGGTGCTGAGAAGCTCACCGAGAACTTTGAGACTCTTCTCGAAGCTATCGTTAAGGCTAAACCCGCTGCTGCAAAGGGTACTTACATCAAGTCCTGCACAGTTGCTTCCACTATGGGCGTAGGCGTTCCCGTTTCTACTTCCAAGTATGGTGTCTGATTCATTCAGAAAATAATTTCAAAAGCCGTCTGATTTTTTCAGGCGGCTTTTTTACTGCCCTTTTCACGGAAATAACATTCATTTTACAGCCATATCACACTGTCTGCAAACAACTGATGATTTACGTTGATTTTACTGTATTTTCTCCTGAGTATGATAGATACAAAATCCGTTTGGATATATAATAGGCTCATAAACCAATACAAAGGAGTAAAATGAATGAAAACTATCGCTAAAAGACTGTCCGCAGCGGCGGCAGCACTGGTCATCGCAGCAGGTTCCGTTTACACAGGCGTATGTCTTACTCAGAACGGCACCGTATCGGCAGCAGAAACAACAGCTGCATCTTCCGCCTACAAGGGTAAAAAGCCCAAGTACATCTTCATGTTCATCGGCGACGGAATGAGCTATCCTCAGATCCAGGTAACACAGGACTACTATTCGGCAATGCGTGACGACAACAACAACGATATCCTCGAGGCAAATTCGTATCTTAACTTCACCCACTTTGAAGCAGCAGGCTCTGCGGTCACATACGATTCATCTTCCTTCTGCCCCGATTCCGCTTCCACCGCAACTTCTCTTTCCACAGGCTACAAGACCTACAGCGGAACAATAAACATGGACGAGACCTATACCACATCTTATGAAACTATCGCTGAAAAGCTTAAGGATCAGATGGGCTACAAGGTGGGCATCGTTTCCAGCGTTAACCTTAACCATGCAACTCCTGCCGCATACTATGCACATCAGGCAAGCAGAAACAGCTACTATGAGATCGGTCTGGAGCTTATTGATTCCGATTTTGACTACTTTGCAGGCGGCGGACTCAAGCAGGCAGACGGTAAGAACGGCGACCGGAAGAATCTTTACGACCTTGCTGAAAAGAATGGCTACAACGTTATCATGACACAGGACGAGGCTGAAAAGCTCACTGCAAAGGACGGCAAGGCTATCATCATCGGCGAAACTCTGGCAGACTCCGACGCACTTTCCTATGCAAATGACCGCAAGACTGACGAATGGGCACTTTCCGATTACGTTGAAAAGGGCATCGAGGTTCTTGACAACGACAAGGGCTTCTTTATGATGATAGAAGGCGGAAAGATCGACTGGGCTTGCCACGCAAATGACGCAGGCTCCACCATTGCCGACACAGTTGCTCTCGGCGGTGCGGTAAACAAGGCTATCGAATTCTACAATCAGCACCCCGATGAGACCCTTATCGTTGTAACAGGCGACCACGAAACAGGCGGTCTTACCATCGGCTACGCAGGCACAAACTACGATACATTCCTTACAAACCTCAAAAACCAGAAGCTTTCCTACGCTAAGTTTGACAGCGACTATGTTGCAAAGTACAAGGAAAACAACACAAGCTTTGAAGATGTAATGAAGGATATCACCCGTCTCTTCGGTCTTAAAGCTCCCGCAGGCTCCGCTGAAAGAGAAGTTCAGAAGGACAGCGCCGACAAGCACCCCGAATCCAACAATGACGGTACTCTTGAGCTTACCGAGTATGAATATCAGCTCCTCAAGGACGCTTACACCGCTACAATGACAAGAACAGGCGATGAAGAGCTGAACCAGGCAGAATATGTTCTCTACGGCTCCTACGAGCCCCTCAGCGTTACTATCACACATCTGCTCAACAACAAGTCAGGCGTAAACTTCGCTTCCTATGCACACACAGGTCTCCCCGTAGGAGTATTCGCACAGGGCGCAGGCAGCGAGCTGTTCAACGGCTACTATGACAACACCGACATCTACAACAAGCTTGCAGAGCTTACAAACGTCAAGTAATAACAACGCCATAAGTCTTACTTCTTCATAATTGCTTCCACTCCTTAATATATGTTATGATATGATCTTATACTAATCACCAATAAAACTATAGACAAAAAATCATCGCATAATCCATATACGCAAGATTATGCTCAATTTTTTGTATAGTTTTTAATTGGTGCTTAGTATTATTTAAAAGGCGGAGCCTGAAAGGGTTTCGCCTTATCTTTAATAATAAAGAGGAAAACATGAAAAACAAATTAAAGGAAATAATGCCCGTTATCGCAGGGCTTATCGTAATACTTATTCTGATAATCATTCCCACGGGCTTTGAGGGCGCTCAGATATTCAAAGGCACCGAACGTGTTCCCGCAAAGGTACTTTCAACAGATAACTCGCAGATTGTTGATAACGGACTTATCAGAACAGGCGAACAGAGCTGCTCCGTAGAAGTGCTCAAAGGAAAATTCAAGGGAGAAGTTATAGGCAGCGCCGTTAATATGCTGACAGGCTCCTATGAAAATGACAAGATATTTGCTGAGGGGGACAAGGCACTTATCATCATCAGCTACAGGGACAGCGAGATACTCTCCGCTGCAATGATAGACCACTACAGGCTCAATTATGAGATTATTCTTGCTGTGATATTTGGCGCTCTGCTCATAATCACCGCAGGAAAAACAGGCTTCCGCTCCCTGCTTTCATTTATAATCACTATACTTGCGGTGTGGAAAGCAGTTGTTCCATTGTATCTCAAAGGCATTGACCCCATAGTCAGCGGTGCGGTGTTCATCACACTGCTTTCCGTAATAATAATTGCCATGGTCTATGGCTTTGACAGGCGGTGCTTTGCGGCAACTGCGGGAGTAATGTCTGGAGTGATGGTGGCGCTGGTATTCGGTGCGGTGTTCACCAACATTTTCAAGATACACGGCGCAGTAATGTCCATGTCCGAAAGCCTGCTGTACTGCGGATACGGCAGCCTGAATCTCACAAGCATCTTTACCGCCAGCATTTTCATCGGCTCCTCGGGAGCTATGATGGACCTTGCTGTGGATATAACCTCGGCTATGTACGAGATAACTCAGAAAAAACCCGACATAACCGCCAAGGAGCTTATCATTTCGGGTATGAATATAGGCAGGGCAGCCATGGGAACCATAAGCACCACCCTGCTGCTGGCATACACGGGTAGCTGCATTGCTATGCTCATGGTATTTATGGCGCAGGGCACTCCTCTTGTGAATATCCTCAACTACAAATACGTTGCGGCTGAGATAGTCCACACCGTTGCAGGAAGCATTGGTCTTACGGCAGTTGCTCCCCTTACGGCAGTGCTTGGCGGAACTGTTCTGACCTACGGAACAAAAGCTGCAAAAAGCGAATAGAAAAAATGCTTCCTTATCAGACGATAGGGAAGCATTTTGTTATACTTTATATTCCGACAGCCTGAGGCAGTCGCTTATAAGTGCGATAAGCTCGGAATTGGTGGGCTTGTCGCCGTCAAAGCTTATCTTGCAGTGAAGCTTGTCCTCAATGAACTTGCTGTCTCCGTTCTGCCTGTCCCATGCGGTGGTTATGGCATGGCGTATGGCTCTCTCCACACGGGTGGGCGTGGTCTGGTTGGTCTGGGCAACGGTAGGGTAGAGCCTCTTTGTTATGCTGTCAAGGACGGTCATATCCTCGGTAGCGAGCATTACTGCCGAACGCAGATATCTGTAACCCTTTACATTGGGTGGTACTCCCATTTTCTGGATTATCTCCGTAACTGTTCTTTCAAGGCCGCTTTGGCTGCCTGTCCACAATGAAGGCTTTTTAGTGTAAGATGCCGTTCTGTGGCCAAAATATTTCTGCAAAAGCTCTTCAAATTCCCATTCCCTGCGGCAGCAATGGACAAAGCCAAATTCGTCAAATGCAGAAGGTTCAGATGTGATAATAAAACATGGCGCATAATGCTCGATGTTCTTGAAAAAGCAGAATACCTTTAAAAGTTCATTCTTTCCTATTGATCCGGTATCTGCTGCAAATGCTGAAAGGTCAGAGTTGAGCATCGCTGACGTTATCGAGACAGCGTCAGGTCGGGTACGGACGCAGCTGTATCCAAGCTCGGTGAGAGTATCATACAGTGAACAGTATTTACTGTCGCAAACTGCTATTTTGTCAAATGAAGACATTTTATCATCCTTTCGATATTGGCTCCTTTGCCAACATATTTAATGTACATGAATATTGTCTCACTCATCCTTATAATGCGTCTCTATATGTACAATTTACGGCCGTTAATTTATGACAATATGATAACATTTATTACAATTTCTGTCAACGTGTGCACTAAGCGACAAAAGTCCCTTTTCAATGACTATGGCAGGACAAATTTAT
>UMGG01087325.1_pt1 | contig 44990 bp, 64 predicted proteins | sample 1965211 | NCBI WGS metagenome assembly UMGG01 (sample SAMEA4836064, study PRJEB28245) | human gut metagenome | biome: gut microbiome; material: fecal sample | place: Denmark | collected 2008 | reverse complement strand
TCGTTCCTTCGCTGGCGGGTGCGAAATCAGCTTCAACTGATCCATTTTCTTGCTCGCTCTCAAGGTCCTTTATGTTAATGACTTTTACTGCGATAAGCCTCATCACGCTTCCTCCGTCCCTTTTTAGCACCGTATCTCTCTTTCCTGTATGCTTAATCAATTCTCGATTAATTGCCCAGGCAGAAAAGGCTTTTCTGGAGAATCCATTATTTTTCAAAAGGTTTTCAAGAGGTTTCGGATAAAAATATACATATACATCTCCATACTCATCTGGCGTTTCCTTGAATCCCCATTGATCGCAACTGAATTGAGCATCAAAGTGCTGCCCGTACACGGAAAGACTTTCAAGAATGAATTCATAACACCTCTGTCCCTCAGATACGTCTTTTTTACGTGTAGGTATGTCCACAACGTCCTCGACCGTCAGCTCACGTCCATCCTTAAATATGAAATCTGTAGCTAATTTGTCAGCCAGCAGAAGCGTAGATATTGCCATGATTTGCTTTGCCGGAAAATCAAAACCATCAAACCCTTTTTCAATCTCAGATTTCATTTCTTTTAACTGATCCGGCGTGAACTGCTTGAGATTTCCAACAAACACTCTTCCGGCAAAACCATAGTTCTTCACGACAATGCCGTTAATCTCTGCTGGATTCTCGTAAATATCCTCGCAGCACTCAATTTCAATAATTCTGTTGATTGCTCCGCCGGAATCTGCAAATTCCGAAATAGGGTTCTCACCATTGCAAATGGTCACATTGCTCCATATATTCTCCTTAGCTGCTCCGAGGTCCTTATTTGAACGTGCTTTTCCCTTACCAGAACAAAGGTTATATATAAGCGTTTCGTAGTTATCTCGGATATACTGAGAAGCGTTCTTTGAATCATCCAGAATCATCGGAAAGTTATTGAGCATATCTGCCCTGGTCTCCAATGATGTATCTGTTGACCGAAAGTTTCCAACGTAAGCTCCCGGTGCCGGGTTTCCCCAAACCGATGCCGCTATATTGATCGTTACTGTCTTTCCACCGCCTGTCTGCCCGTAGAAATCTACGATGAACGGCAATACATCAAGTGGCTGTATAAGAACACTTGCAAAAGATGCCGCCAGCGCTATTCGTGGCTCTAATCGTCCGCATGACCGCAGCTGTTTAGCTAGAGTCACCCACTTGAAGTAATCTCCGCTTTCCTGTATACTCTGGAATAGTGCTTTAAAGCGGTATTCCCCGTCAAAAACGATCGAAAGGTCGTAAGGTACAAACACATCGCCATGCCACCCTAACTTGCTTGTAGAGTGCTGTATGTCAATCATATCGGCATTGTACATTTCAACATCTGCCAGATACTTTACGAGAAGCCTTGCATTCTCTGAATTGACCTGCACCCCGAACCTTGCAAGATTAGTTATTGCCCTGGAAGTCACAATGTCGATTTTCGGAACAGTTATTTCCGTCCAATATCCATCCCTTTTAAAAGCCACTGTGATCTGTTCTTCACCTGTTTCAATGTTTTTCAGTCGGCGTATCGGCATGATCGGGTGGTGACATACAAGTTCTCTCGCCTTAGATGTTTCAGAAGAAAATATTCCATTCTCTGTAGCTATCCAGCTGCCACAAGCCATATTAGGATACTCCTTATCAACAGAATCAGGATAAAAGTTTGTGATGTTTTCAACCAGCTGCATGGAACGATTTGCTTTTTCTTCTTTTTCTTTTTCCTGCTCTGCTTTTTGAAATTCCTTTATAAACTCTTCTGCTATATGTTTCGCTTTCACACTTTTTGCCCGGTCCATCAGTTTGAATTTGATTTCTGAGCGGTCGATTTTACTTTTTATCGCAAAAAGCTCTTCATACAACTGCTTCTCCATAAAGTCTTGTGCCTGTAAATTTTCAATATTTTCAAGAATTTTTCTCACCTCCTGACTTAACAGACAGCAATTCATATCTGCTTTTTTCTTTCTCGAGATTAAATTGGCACATATACCACTCTTCTGAATCAGGAGGGAACGTTTTTAGTGCTGTTTCGTACATAAGTATATTCTTTTCTATCTGTTCAAGTTCACTATGATCCTGAACGGGATTGTATCTTTTTGCTTTGATATCTCGCACTTCATGCCTGATCTGGTTACGACTTTTGCCTTTTTTTGAAATATAAGTACCGCCCAGCTCAATAAATGCAGTGCTAAAAGGGATGGATTCGTATTGCATCACGAAATCAAACACATCGCCACCGGTTCCACAGCCGAAACAGTAAAAGGAATCATCGTAGATTTTGCAGGATGCTGACTTTTCCTTATGAAAAGGGCAACATATAAATCCTGCTCTATTCGGCCTTAGTCCGTATCTGGAAAGAATTTCCGACATTTTCACTGACTGTTTGATTTCTTCCTTAGTCATGACAGCAGCTCCACGATCTGCCGCCCGGTTTCTTCTTTTGTACAGAATTCAAATCGGACTCCGTATCTATCTCTGATTGTGCAGAGAGATTTATACAACTGGCAGCCATCAACAGCCTTGTCAGAGATTACAGTCTTTACTCTCTTACCGTTTACCGTCTTCCAGATAACTTTGTGTTTTCTTGGGTTCTCCCAAAAATACACATCACCAACGGACTTAATATCTGGCCCATGTTCACATAGGATAATCAACTGAATACCTGCTTCACGTGCTCTGATAAGCTCTGCTTTGAATCTTTCATGCTGCTGGCAGACATTTCCGCAAAGCTCTTGTAAATCCTTTTTACGATCAATACAGAGTTTTGCATTATCTAATGACTGATAATCTCCACAATACAATTTAGAGCGAAAATACTGCACTCCAAGGCTATCAAACTGACTCTGAATCCGTTCCCATTCTGATTTATGTTCCCTTGTGTCCACTTGTATAACCATTAAAAACACATCCTTTTAATTGAACGGAAGTTCTTCCTGTACACTGTCTGGAATACTCATAAAGTCCGTGCCTGCCGGATTCGCTCCCATGATAGCTTCTTCTTTCAGATGATCGTCATAGGCTCTCGTGGTGCGCTCTTCTGGGATATCTGCATCCTTAATTCCTTCAATACTGCGGAACCATGCAAGCTTGTGACGTTTCACTTCTTTATTGTCGTACCAGTCTCTCTCCAGACGGAAGATGCCGCCGATCAGTTTTCCCTTAAACTGCTGCCCGAAATTATCGCCCCACTTAACGGCAAATCCCGGATTTGACTTTTCTACGCATGTGATAAATGTTTTAAGGTTACGGACACCATAATCTACACTCTCGTCAATGACCATATAGTTAGTGCCGGCGTTCGGATATTTCTTGTCTGGACGAATGTCATTTTCAAACTGCTTCATAAAGTAACCCGCCTGTTCGTCTCCTTCTGCGAAATCAAACAAGATAACAAGCATATCAAGTCCGCCCTGGCTTTTTTTCTCTGATACCTGCTTAATTACCATCTTATGACCGCCAAGCTTAATTGGTTCAAATTCTCCTGCTGCCTGTGTAGTATCGTAATTATTTGGTTTCTGCATTATCTGTTCCTCCTAATTCATAATAATCTCTGATAACCTTGTCAACTTCTGCAAGGTCGTTATCAATAGTTAAACTGCCAAACATCCCGATTGGGGACTTGCTTACCGCTCCCTGACTGGACTGAGTGACAAATAAGTGTTTTCCACTCTCTTCGATGCATCGAAGAACGATGGTAAACATGCCCTCGATGCAAACTTTTTCGTCCAGAAGTTTTCCGATGGTCTTAGGCTTTACTTCTCCAGAATCATCCTTTTCTTCATGCATCATAAGGTAAACAATTTTATTCTGCGGTACTTTTGTTACAATGAACTGAATAAGATTCCAGAAGTAGTCTCCGATATCATTGTACAGAGCGAACACTGCATTACCTTTTCCAGCAGAAGCGTGCCCCTTCATGAAATGATTCGTGATAAGATATCCTGCATCATCAATCACAATTGACTCCGCTTTTGATGCGATCAGGCACTTCATTACCTGCTGGTAATCATCTGTAAACCATCCGTCAATCTTTCCTTTAAATGGAAGCGGTTTATTCAATACTCTAATAAGATTCCAGTGTTCATTCTGGCAGTTTCTAAGACTGGTGCTCTTGCCAGAACCAGATTTTCCGATAATTAATACTGGTGTTGCCATTACTATTCCTCCTTATATGATTTCTGAGCCGTTAAAAGCCCATTTAAGGCCTGCACGTAGCTTGCCAGTGTCCTTGCCTTGTATGAACTCTCAATGTAGTTATCAGCTACAAGAGAAAGCTGCTCGTCTATCAGGGCAAGAATCTCGTCAATTCTCTCCTGCATCTTTTCTCACCTCGCTAAAGAAACAGTAAACATTGTCAGAACCATCCCCTCTCGCCGGATTCTGCTCGCCGCTTGGAAAGATTCCACCAGCGCAATGATACTCAAGATGATTCAGATACATGTCCGGATTTTCCCAGTCAAGAATGTACTGCTTCCGTCTGCTCAGCTCCTCCAGAAGTTCGTTCACTGTCGCTGTCAGCTCCATTGTCGGCAGGAGCTTCAGCTCTGTCTGATTCAGCATTTAACGGGCACCCCCCATCTATCAGAAGTTCCAGCAAGAAAGCTTTGATTTTATTGAGACTTTCACGACTTTCTTTTTCGTAAAACGGATCAAAAGATACACTCTGATACAAATCCCATTTAAATTTTCCTTCGGGAAGACTGACATCTTCCTTCCTTTTAAGTCCACATACACTCATGCCATAAATCGAATAATTGAACGAGGCGTTTGCTGTCGGAACTTCATTTGCAACTCTTTTACAGAGTTCGTAAATTTCGTCAATTTCTTTCTCAAACATCTTCATTCTCCTTTCTCTCTGGCGTATCAATATCCCAGAGAATTCCATATACAATCATCGTGGTCATTGCCGCCGCAAAAAGCTGTTTACCCGATCCTCCCCACTGCCAGAATGGAAGAAACGTGGAAAAGCTCCCGATCAGTGCGGCACAGATGATGTTTTTCAGATTATTCACTGATACCTCCTATAATCCACGCAAGGTTGCTCGCTACCAGTGCAGCTGTTGTTACAACCCATGCGGTGAACCATCTTTTTGACTTTTTCTTGCTTTCTTCGACAATTTCAGTCGCAAGTGCTACTTCGATTTCAGCCCATGTTGGCTGATTTTCGTTTCTAATTTCGCTCATATCTAGCTAATTTCTCCTTATTTTTTCTTATTTGTCTTTACAATTAGCAGATAGAGAACTATAATGTATCTATCCACTAAGGTACTTTAGTGGGTGCAAAGCTCCGGGGTGGAGGTGTCGACTCCCTCCGGGGCACTCACTTATTGAGAGCAGCCTTGCCTTTCCAGACATGACCAGTCACTTCATAGACTTTCCTAGGGCTTATGATGTATGTGATTCGGCCACCGGAAAGGCTTTTTGCTGGCTTGTTATTCTGGATAGCAGTCCCGATCGGGAGCCATCCGTATACAATTCCTGCTCTAATAGATGATGGTGGAATGCCGATTAATTTACTTGCATCCGAAATACTCATATTTTCATTTGAGAATTCCGGCGGTTGTCCAGAGTAAGACAACATTCGTGCGATTTCTGAAGCAAAGGCATATATCTGTGCTGCATTTGCTAAAACTTTTGAAGTTTCACCTGCAAGTTCTTTTATTTTTTCTGGACTCACCAAAAAATTTGAAATTTCACTTGCGAACTGATGAATCTGTGCATTCTGCTCTACGTAATTATCAACTGCACTCATATAAACCTCTTTTCTAACTGATACTCATTTGAGCGTTACAGTCACGTATCATCATTACTGTATTGGTGCATGGATGCCAATTTCTGACATATTCCATAGATTCTTCAAATCTCAGCTTAGGAATGTTATTGCGGGCATTTACTGTGAAGTAAGTCTTTATATCCCTGTTGCATTCAGCAAATACTTTCTTGCCAATTTCCTTGTAAGCATTTGATTCTTTCCCACCAAGGTGAGCAATTACGACACTTGACACTAAGTCCCTAATAGCTTCCTGCTGTGCATAGTCAATAGTCATGGTGTTTTCAAGTCTGTTAAGCCGTTCTTCGTGATCTAAGAATCCTGTCGCAATAACCTGTATCTGTTCAACTGTCGTCAGTGGTTTCCGGTATGAGCCTGTCTTTCTGATTGTCGGAAGAACTTCATCCATAACCCATGATTCGAATTTCTCTGCTGATGGAAGTTTCGATTTCATAATCAAGCGGTACAAATCTCCCTCATTTATGTACGACATCAGCTGAACACCGCTAGATGTAGGGGTGTCGTGTTTTACGACTCCCTTGCAATGCCTTGATACGGCATCTCTGGGATTGTTATATCCAAGAGCTTTTGCAACATCAGTTCCGACAAAATACGGTTTCCCGTTAATTTCTACCGTTCGAATTTCTCCGAACTCCCCTGAATTAAAAATTTGTAATTCGTTCATTTATACTCCTTTCTGCTCTGGAATTTTCGGTTCAAGAAACTTGTCAGTCCCAACAGATAACGCCCCGCAAATTAATTCGTATTCATCGAAATCTAATCTGCGATTTCCATTGAGAGAAAGATTGAGTTTCTGAACAGGAATGCCAGTTTTGTTGGCGACAAATGTCTGTGTTATGCCGTTGTTCTCAAGGTATGACTTAATTTTTTTACCAACGCACATTTTCATTTCTCCTTTCTGTTTGAATTTCGTTCTCATCGAACAATTACAGTATAACTTCGAAATATCCGAATGTCAAGAAGAAATTTCGAGAAAATCGAAATTATTTTATTGACAGTTCGAAATTTCTATATTATTATTAATCATGAAAGGAGGAACCGATAATGACATTTGGCGAGAAAATCAAGCAAGCCAGAACGGCAAAGAAGCTGACTCAGAAGCAACTTGCAGAAAAAATCAATGCAAAGCATAATTCAATTAGTGACTGGGAAAAAGATAAGTGCAAACCAGATATGGACACCATTGAGCTTCTATGTGGCGCTTTGGAAGTAACACCAACATACCTCATGGGTTCTAAAAGCGATGACGATTATGCAGTTATAATTGGAAACCTTATGTCGGAACCTGACATCTTAGATTTTATCGAGGAATATAGGACGCTCGATAAAGAAGATAAGAAAGCAATAAAACAAATAGTTTCATCGCTAAACAAAAAGAGCAAGGGTTAATCCCCTTGCTTCTTTGATTTCAGGTACTTAATAAGAACCATATAGATAAATTTCAATTTACCCTCGTTCTCAGTATTTTCTATCATCTCAATAATCTCTTTTTTATAATCCATAAATAACCCTCCCTGTCGCAACTACCACCTACATTACAGTATATGCCCGGTTTGCGGGAAATATAACCGAACATTCGTTCGTTTTTGCTATTATATCACTAATGTTCGCCCTTGGCAACTGCCAGATATACACCGATATGTTTATGATTGCATAGAAATTATTCGTAACATCAAAAATATAGTCTTTTCTGTTTAGTGGCAGGGCGAATAAAAACGGCAGCATGGTCTGCTTTATTTCATGGGCGCTATTTTTATGTAGGGTAAAAGATCTGTACGCATTTTGGACAGAATACACTTCTGACTCTTCACGGATATAATCGTCTACACACATTGGTAAATAAACAATGTAATTAAGCAAAAGCACAGCTCCTATTATAATTAGTATATTTTTGATTATTTTCATTTCATAAATCACCTAAAAACGTCTATTTACAACTAAATTTAACGATGCTATAATAAAAATAACATATTTAAACACTCTTTTTTGCAAATGGCGAAAACAATGTTTACAAGGGAATGATTTACATGAAAATTGCGATTTGTGACGATGATAATTTACGGATTGAGATTTTCAAAAATAGCATTGACCGATATCTAAAAGAGCATGGTGATGGTGGATATACATTAACCACCTACACCAGCGGAAAGCCTTTGATCGACGATGTTACAGATGGTGAATGGTATGACATAATAATTCTTGATGTCTCCATTAACGGAGAAAATGGCATAGAGATTGCCAAAAGATTAAGAAAAATCGGATACTATGGAAATATCACTTTTTGGACAGAACGCAAAGAATATGTATTTGATGCACTTGATGTGCTGCCGGTTCATTACATCATTAAAGGCTCTGAGCATGGAAGAATGTATTCAGTTGTTGAGCAGACGCTTGAAAATATCCGTGAAAAAACGCTTACTATCAAGAACAAGGACTACTTTCACAGAGCTGAATTCCGGCATATTGAATACATCGAAAGCCAGAACAAATACATAATGATCCATTGCACGTGCGGAATATCACACAAGGAACGAGGAAAGCTCAATGATATCGAAAAGAGTCTTGACGGAAGATTTTTGCGCTGCCACCAGAGCTATATAGTTAATATGGACGAGGTAAGCGAAGTAAGCCATTTTTTTACGATGGTATCTGGCGCGATCGTCCCGATCAGGCAAAGAGAACTTGCAAAAATAAGAGAAAAATATGAAAACTACGTCATTGGAGGGAAATAAAGCATGAGCGAAGAGAAAACAAAGAAATGCAAATATTGTAAAACAGAGATTCCGGCAGACGCTAAAGTTTGCCCGCAGTGCCGAAAGAAATTAAAAGGCGGAAAGCTTAAATGGGTTGTGCTGATAATCCTTGTTGGAGCGATCATCGGAGCTGTAGCTGGTGAAAGCGATTCGGAATCAGATAAAAGCACAGCAACCGCTACTTCTTCAGAAAAGAAAGAAACTACTACTAAACAAAAAGAAGAAGCTGCGCCAATCGAGTACACTACTGTTTCTGTTAATGATATGATGTCCGATCTTGATAGTAACGCCATGGGTGCATCTGATAAATACAAAGGTAAATATCTTGAGATCACCGGAAATCTCAGTAACATTGATGCCTCTGGAAAATACATCAGCCTCACAGCCGATGGCGACTTTGAGATTATTGGCGTACAGTGTAATATTAAAAACGACGAGCAAAAATCAAAGGTAGCATCTCTTACCAAAGGCGATAAAGTAACATTAAAAGGAAAATGCACAGATGTTGGAGAAGTCCTTGGATATTCTTTTGACATTGACGAGATTGAGTAAACCAGACTAGCTCCTGCTTAACGGCAGGGGCTGTTTTTATACAAGGAGGAAAATCATGGCAAAAAGAAAGAAATACCCGAAATTGCCAAATAGTTTCGGCTCTATCCGCTACCTCGGCAAGGGTCGAAGAAACTGCTACGCAGTTCACCCACCGGCAACGATTGACACAACAGGAAAAGCAATCCGTCCACCTGCGATCTGCTACGTTGACGACTATCTGAAAGGGTTCGCCGTTCTGACAGCTTACAAAGCCGGGACGTACAAGCCGGGTATGGAAAAAGAACTTGAGATTGCCCCTACAACGGACGCAGATGCCCTTATAAGCCGTATTTTGTCGGACTACAATATATTTAAGGGCACAGAGGAAAAACACCCGGAAATGCACAAATTGACGTTCTCAGAGGTATATGAACAATTCTACGCATGGAAATTTCCAGCCGGAACAAAAGCGTCCTATAGCTCGATGGAATCATACAAAACAGCTTACTCAAACTGTAAAACATTACACAATCGCACATTTGAAGATTTAAAAGCCCCCGATTTACAAAACGTAATAGACAAATGCACTCTTAAGAAGCAAAGCAAAGCAATTATATTAACCCTCTTTAAGCAGATGTATAAGTATGCCATTTACTCAGAAATTGTGTCGGAAAACAAGGCTTTATATGTAAAAGTTAACGCAAATGATGATACGGAACATGGCACACCTTTTTCGGATGAGGAATTGCAAATCCTTTGGAATAACACCGATGATCCAGAAGTACAGCTCATTCTGATCATGTGCTACTCTGGATGGAGAATTGGCGAGGTCCTGAAGCTTACGACCAATCTTGAAGAGAGATATTTCCAGGGCGGCATCAAGACCGCAGCCGGAAAAGACAGGATCGTTCCAATCCATCCGGCTATATATGAGTTTGCAAAGGACAAGGTCCTGACGCAAAACGGCAGGCTCTGCATCTATTCCCAGACGCAACACCGAAACGCCCTGTTCTACCCTACACTGGAACGATTGGGGATAGTCGGCGATCCGAAGCACACGCCGCATGATTGTCGACACGCCTTTTCCGCCCTGTGCGAAAAATATGGCGTCCGGGAGAACGACCGGAAGAGGATGTTGGGACATTCGTTTGGAAACGATGTCACGAACGCTGTGTACGGTCACAGAACCCTGGAAGAACTCCGGGCAGAGATTGAAAAGATAAAAGTCCCATTTGTGACTAACTGTGACTAACCGTTCCTATTTTTATCTTTTTTAAACTGTCTTAATTACTCTAACAAAAGTCTGCAAAGCCTTGATTTTACTGGCTTTTCCGCATTTTACAAGGGATTTCGCAAAGACATTTTCTTTAATCTAATTTTAATGAAAATCTTCAAGAGTACTTTGTTTATGCGGTTTTTCAGACTTTATTTGTGACTAATTTGTGACTAACCGTGTAAATCTATATCTGATTAAAACATCGTAATTTGACGTAAAAAAAGAGAGTCGGGTTTTTATGCCCAACTCTTTCTTTGACTGTCCACTCGTGCCGCTGATAACAGCCCCCACCGGGAACATGCAGCTCTTTCATTCATGCGCGACAGAATCAGTCTGCACTCTTCACTTGTGCGTAGCCACACAGGAAGCTTTACATCATAAGTTCAATCCCTGCGCGGCTACTGATAGTATACCTCATCTTAGATCAAAGTGCAATCAAATCTTTCCAGACAGCTGCATCACAGATTCCATCCTGCTTCATGCCCCTGGATTTCTTGTAAGCATTCAGAGCATAGATGGTGTTTGTTCCGGCAGAACGATCAAGTTCAAGCTCTTTACCGTCTTTTCCTTTGAATTTTCGTGCTACAAGAATCTCCTGTAAAAGAAGGACAGAAAGTCCTGTGCTGCCTGCTACTACTATTTCTGTTGTGAACATATATTTCTTTCCTCCTGTATTTGATGTGTTAGTTGATGTTCCGTTTACGATCTTCCAGTCCGGTGTGCAGAATTTTGTTCCCGGCATCTGACTGTTAAGATAGCTTTTTGCACAAACACCACCGCCGTTTGCGATAATACCAGATGCACCAGAAGTATTACCCTCGATGGTGTAAAAACGATCGCCAACAACCGCCGTGACTAATCCAGTGTGGGTAAATGTATCATTATGTTTAAAAATTACAATGTCTCCAACTTTGGGGTTCGCATTAAGCGTGAATAAACCACTCATGGTCGGACAGTACACATAAGGCCAATGTTTCAGGAGCTTCTTTGCCTTATTCAGTCCGAATGCTTTCATGAAGCACCAGCTCACGAAACAAGCACACCAGGGCTGTCCCTGATAGGATGGTTTCACATCACGCCAGTACTTTGTGTAGTTCGCGCTTCCCGAATTCGCAGTCTTGCTGTCGAGCTGGCTGTTGCTTTTCTTTTCAAGATACCCGATTTCGTTTTTTGCAATGAGAATCACTTTTTCGATAGCTTTGTCCATCGCAGAAGCCTCCTTATAGTCTTTATAAAATACATTCCGGTCAACATTTCCTGTTATTCCCGGAATAGTTGCTTTGCTGGAATACTGCCAGCCTACACCAAAATTCGGCCGGAGTCTTTCCTGCAATGTTCCGTTATCGTTTGCCGGATATCTGGCTATCCAGAAATCATACTTTTTCAGATGCGAACAGATCACGGTATCGTACCAGTCGACATTGCAGTACAGAGCAAATTTATATCCAGCTTTTTCGATGATTTCCCGGAAAGCATCCGCAAGCTTATGAATGTTTTCAGATCCTAACGCTCTTTGATTGCTGTTTTCGAGGTCAAGAAACACCGGGAGCTGAATTTTACGTCCTGCCAGCACGGATACGATTTTATTTGCTTCACTTCGAATTTCACTTACTGTCATAGCGTAAGAATATTTATACACCCCTACAGGGATGTTATTTTCAGTACATCCCCGATAATTTCTTTCGAATGCGCTGTCAATCACGTTTCCAGCTTCTGTGATTCTGAGGATTGCGAACCCCATGCCGTACTTTGCTACGGCAGACCAGTCAATCTGGCCCTGCCATGCTGAAACATCAATTCCTTTAATTTTCATAGCAGCTTTCTCCTTATTTTATGAATAGACTTTCCACCCTTTCCAATCCGCACCCTGCACCTTAGAATTGATATAAATTTTCTGTGAGTACGGTCTTATCAGCATAAGAACCCTTGTAGTTTGAGTTCCTTGGCAAAACCCCATATACATTGAAGCATCTGGATCCGGACGAATGCCTTCCGACAGAGTATAAGTTCCTTGTGTCTGCAAAGGGATATCATCAAGTGAAGAATACGTCGCACCATTAATCACTCTTCCATTCAATTCATTCACCGCTCCAATTACAGTCTTATTACTTGTTTTAAGCTGTGAAATAACCGCATTTGCTAACCGGTCAACGATCCAGTTCCAAATTCCGCTGAATGTTGCCCTTTTGTTTGCTTTTGCGATTGCGTCATAGATCATCACATCATCCGCATTTGCAGGTGCTGATTTTATTCCATAATCTGTCCATTTTCCCATTACTGTAATCTCCTTTCTAATTCCTTGATACGTTTCTCTTGCTCATCAACCTTTGCACTGAGTTCTTGTATGGCTTTGATGGCGTAGTTCAGAAGGTACGGACTGTTAATCTGCTTAATGTCCATCTCGCCGTTTTCGTCGTAACCGCCGCCCAGAGCCAGGTTCGGGTCGATTTCTTCCAATTCATCCGCCACGAAACCGATGTTCTGATGTCCACCTTTTTTCCAGTCGAACTGTCGGACTTTCATGCGATTGACTGTTTTGAGGGCGTCTGTTTCACTATTTTTGATATTATCTTTTAAGCGGATGTCGGAAGCCTGTGTGCTTGTATATAGATAGTCTGTGCTAAAGTAAGATCCGCCCCATTTAGCACGGATTCCTAAACGATTGCGCGTCATTGTTTCTCCGTAATCACTGCCTGTTCCCGAAGAAAGATAGGCCACTTGCGAACCATCTGCGCTTACGGACGCTACTGGCTGTCTTTTGACTTTGTTGGATGTTTTTGATTGATTCTCCAAGTCGTAAAACATAAGGGTTCCATCAGTTGAAAAATTCTTCCCAAGTTCGCATCCATCCGTAAAAAGTGAGTTCGTGTTTATTCGGACTTTATTTTTTAAATAGCGAATGATATATCCGTCCCACGTGTGGTCAGTTCCTTCCTCCCAAAGCTCTTCAACTTTATTTTGAACATTCTGTGCATACAATCCGTACTTCCCGAGTATCAGCGCATTATAGTTCTCCGAATCCGTATAGTCCGTATATAGTCGCAATCCGACAGTATTAAGAGATACCATTGGATTCCCAGTGTTCTTATTAAATACGACATATCCGGTATATCCTAATCTCGATATCAGATTTCCATCAGCATCGTAAATCTTCATCTGACCGTTTCCGTTATTCACGCCGCCAAGGATAATAGTACCACCTTTCATGGCGTTAAATGAAATGTACAGCGTCTGGTTTCCGCTTTCGTCCTTGCCGTAATACAGTCCCTTGAACTTTCCACCGTCTGACAGGATGTCAACTATCTGCTCTTGTGTCAGTGCTGCTACATCAATCGCAACCGCATACGTCTGCTGCTCAGCCAATTTCGTCTTTGACTGGTCAAAGTACAACGAAACTCTAAGCATGTCGTGTGCGCTAAGAGATAGATTATCTACATTTATTTTCAGTCTATCGAGAGCTGCCGATTGCGACACTGTCAAGGCTGTCCATGTAGATCCATTATTCGTGGATTTTTCAAGCTTCCACCAGCCGGACTGACTATGACTTAATGTGCTACTGCCATCTCTGTAATAAGCATCTACGATAAGCGGAGATGGCGTTATCTTCTTATCCGCTCCCATCAACAAAATGTCAGCATTTGACTGGAAAAAATAAGTCCTTCCAGGCTCTCCCTGTTCACCTTTTATTTTTATCCAGGTATATTTCGCTGGTTCCGTGCTGTCTGGTTTTGTATAATCTGTATAATTTCCGATGTATTCTTTATCAACGCTGTCCGATACAGAAAAATCCTTTTTGCCATCTGCGCTGTTCGCATAAGCGATGTGAAAATAAGGTGTTTTTCCATCTGTTCCCGGTTTACCCGGAAGTCCATCTGCTCCGTTTGCACCTTTTACTAGTGTCCATCTGTACTTCGCTGGATCTGTACTGTCTGGTTCTTCAAAATCCACATACATGCCGATATATTCGCGGTTACTGTCCGATACAGAGAAATCTTTTTTACCATCCGCACTGTTCGCATAAGTAAGGTGCGTGTATTGCGTTCTTCCGTCTTTACCATCTTTTCCCGGGATGCCGTTTGCTCCGTCCTTGCCATCATATCCATCAACGCCACGGAACCGGCTCCACGTATAGTCTGCCGGATTGGTGCTTTCAGTAGCTGTGTCCTTATTCGTTGCGATGCCGATATAAGTCGCCTGTGTCACCGTATAGATTTGCTCTCCCGCACTGTCCAGAATCGGACTTCCGGTGCTGTCTAACAGCGGCACATAATCGGGGTTGTCCGACATATCAAGTCCATCTGATCTTGTAGCGTACTTCATCCACGTATAAGACGACTTGCCGTCCGCCCCTTTCGGGCCTTGCGCACCTTGGTCGCCCTCAAATTTCGCCCACGTGTACTTACTCGGGTCGGTACTGTCAACACCGGAAAAGTCCGTGTAAGTTCCGATATACTTATTTGGTGTCTTACTCATCTGTGCCGCTGTCGGGTTCTGTACCGGTGCGTACCGGATATGCAAATACGTTGTCTTTCCATCTGTTCCAACGCCCGGGATTCCCTGCGGTCCGGCGTACTGTTTCGCAAGTGAGAACTGTTTCGATACGACAAGGTTATTCAGATATGCCGCCTTGATGTTCACCCATCCGCTGTCTGCGGTCAGACCGGTGACAGTGTATGTCTTTCTCTCCTTGTTCCAGTTTCCCTGTATGTTCTGAGATTTCGTAATCGTGTACGTACAGTTATCCGTGATATCCTGTGTGCCGTACATGACGGTCGCTGTTGTGGTACATTCCGGGAAATCTGTATAGTTGCCGTCGCTGTCAACTGGGATTCCCTGGTAATCGTTGTCGAGCTGCATGGTCATATTCCTGGCCAGAGCTGCCATGTTCTCAACATCTTCAATCTTTTCATCAAGTGGCTTACCGCCGATAGTCACACAACTTCCGTCAAGGGTAACTGATCCAGTATCCATATCTGCTTCAAATATCGCATTTCCACTCTTGTCTCTTACGATGAGTGTTCCTGCGTTGATATAGTCGGCATTGATGCCCTCTGCATAGAGCAGCCTGGTTATTAATTCGCCAGTCACCGCAAAGCCGTAAGGATACGTTTTTCCACCATCAATCGACACAGCAAACGCCTCTGCTGTCAGTTTCCAGATTATGTTAGATTCTGCTATGGTCGGCTTATTGTGCATGTAGTATATAATGCTACCATCCTGTTGTGGCTCTTGCGTCATATACAAGCCGCTCGAAGAACTGAGTGTTTCAGCCAATCTCCGTATAGCCTCTTCCCTTGCGGATGTTTCTTTTTGCACCATCTGACGTGCCGCAACTATAGCTTTTGTACTATTTCCGTAAAAATCACTGCTGCCTCTGATCGGATCATCGGCCTGTGTCTTAACTGTAGTCAGGCCGCCTACATTTCCGGAAACATCTGTCAGAGGAGTAAGATACTTATTCCCTAATCGGTCGTAAGTGTACACCATGTCACCAAACTCGACGAGCGGGTTGTATACCAGATCACCCTCAAGATTCCGGAATCGTGCCCCTACAATCTGTTCGCCGATGATATTCGCTACTGTCTGAAGCTGATCGGTGTCAATCAGCTCGTTCTCAAGTTCGAGGACGTACCCTTCCTCTCCGTACATGCCAGAATAATCAGTATTAGCATCATCGTTTGACTGACCGTTCGTTACCTTGATTCCAGTTATAACTATATCGTCACTATAAAGCGTAGGTGGGTTTCCATAGTTCTTCAATTCCGGTATATTCGACCTTTCAAAGTCCCATTTTACAAACTGGAGATTCCCGGAATAATCAATCCGGGCGTTCGCAGACTCAACCATGGCCGCATACCCAAACAACTGACGAAACGTCATACTGTCCGGAATACTTCTTATTATAATATCGCCATGGTCCATAGTCAGGTTCATGCCTATACCGACAGTCTTACAAGCATCTCTTACAAGGTTAATGAGCGACTGCGGCAATTTCAATCCGCTAGTATATACCTTATTCGCCTTATACATATCATCCAGTGCCGTAACATTGATGATATCTGAATACTCTGGCGTAGTGACCGTATAGACTCCCTTATCTATAGTTTCAATGATATCTTTTGTAGCTGCCTGTGTTGCGATGATAGGATCACCGGTGCTGTCCAGAATCGGGTTATAGCTTTCATCTAACAGTGCGCTTACAGATTCCGGCGCCGCATACGACGTCTGAAGCTTCAGATAAGCATGAATCTTAGCTCCGTAAAAGTTGTAGTTCTTCCATTGCTCTTGATCGTTATTGATGCTTAGCGTCAGTGTTTTACAGATAGTAGCACCGACCGGAAAACTACTGCTATCTGCACAGTCAGAAAACCCGTTGTCACCGTTCATGATATCTTCATTAATAGTTTTTTTCGTCCCGTCAGGAAAGGTGATATCCACTACCATTCTGACTGGTTCGCCAGCTTCAAACTTTTCTCTAAATGCGTTACTTACGTTAATCACAGTGGATTCACCCCCGTCATGTTAAACTCTAATGATGACATAATCTTTCTATCGTCCGACAGTTCCCCAATAGCTATGTTCTGCGTCTGCCCCACATAGAACGGAGCGTCTCTCCAAATTCCGTAATACGGCGAGAAATAATGAAGCGTAAATTTATATCCTTTTGCTACCATCTGCAAAATTTTAGTTGCTTCCGTCATCGGGAGGTCACTGGCCTTGTATGTATATTGTTCTACGGTAAACATCGGCGTAAAGTAGCCTACACCGTACTGCGTTCTCTGACTGGATTCCGTGTAAGTCGTGGCAAAGGAGAGCGCAAGGTCTTTATCCGGTTGCCAAATTATTGTTCCGTTGATTTTATACTTTTCCATAACGCCCTCCTTTCTATGCCATCTCAAACGGGTTTCTGCCGCTTGTATCTCGTCTCATCTGCGCTTCTTTCATCATCTCGTCAAACAGTGTCCTGCGGTTGATCTGAGCTGTAAAACGGTAACTTCCACCGCCAGTCTGCCGTCCTGCTGTTTCTTCGCGGATAATCTTTCTGAGCAGAGCTTCCGGTGTCTCGATGTTATTGCCCTGTTTCTGATCTCCTAAGACCGCAAGGAACTCGCTTCGAGGTGGAATAACTGCACCTTTAGCCAGATATGGAACTGTTGGAACTCGTGGGAAAGTAGCTTTAAACCCGATGGTCTTTGAACCAAATGGAGTCGGTACTTTCCAGGGACCGAATGAGAACGCCGATTCGACTGCGCTAATAACCCCATTCACTTTACTGATGGCACCGTTTACAACACTTATGATATTGTTTAGAACAGACCTGATAGCATCTCCCATTCCATTAAATACATTGACTACAGTGTTTTTAGCAGATGTGAGATTACCCACGATAGCATTTCCGATTCTTCCAGCCAAATTCCCTGCCATTGACAACATCTCGTTCAATTTTTTACGAGCATTCGACAGCATATTATTCCAAAACGTAGACATTTTAATTCCAAGATTTTTGAGTTTGCTACTAATCTCATTAATAAATGCTGTTGTTTTATTTCCAATCCAATCGCATACTTTTCCTGCGGTTACCTTGATCTTGTCCCAGTTCTTGTACAGCAGCACTCCGATTGCTATAGCAGCGCCGACTGCAAGGACAAAGACCCCGCCCGGTCCGATAACTGTCGCAATGGCTTTGATACCACCTATAATTCCACTCGACCCAGTCATCAAAGCTACAAGGCCTTTCCCATACAACATGATCGTGCTGATGCTTCCAATAATGCTCGATGCCAATTTTGCAATCTTTGCCGCTGCAAACGCCCCAATCAGAGCTGCACCGAATGCCTCGACTATCGGCTGATGATCGGCAAGAAACGTAGCTACTTTTGACACCAGATTAATCACTGTCGGAAGTCCTACCTCAATGACCCATTTCAGCATCGGGAGAACAATGCTTTTATAAATCCATTCAAGAACGTTTCCAATAGATTCCAGAATTGGAGCAAATGCGCTCGTTAAATTGCTAATTGATTCCAACAATGGATAGAAGTCCAAATTTGCCGCCCATGTTGCCGTATCTGCGGCAATCCTCTCAACAAACTGCATAACTACTACAAGAGCATCTGCAATGTTCTGGATAATCTGTGTTCCGACATTGTTCTTGTTCCACGCATCGGCAAAACCGGATGCAATATTTCCGATGGTTTTAAGCACGTTTTGAGCAATCCTCAGCATGGTCGTGAGCATTGTCGTACCTGCGCCATTTGTCCAGACCTCTACAAGGCTTCTGCCTACACTCTTAGCGAGCTTTGCAATCCCGGACAAAGCAAGCTGTGCCGCCTCAATGGTGTTCTTACCCTCTTTTTTCCAAGCGTCCTGAAATGGTTTCCAGAGCTTCTTAAGGAGCTTCGCAAGCTTTTCAGCTGATTTGCTTATTTTGTCCAGAGCAGTTTCGCCCTCTGCTACTTTTCCGTAATCTACGTTGCTGACTGCACTCGGAAGAGATGTTCCGCCGCCGCCACTGCCACTACCGGATGTCGACGGAGTTTTACTTGCTGTTGATGATGTATCCTGTGTAGAATACCGATTAATTTCATCGAGCGGACTAAGGTATCCTTTCGCCGCTTTTGCCGCATCTTTTGTGGCATCGGCTACGTCTTCTGTGGAATCTGCTAACTTACCGGCGTTGTCCGCTGCCTGCCCATAAGCATCCGCCGTATCCTGCACGCCACTTGCATCGCCTGTAAGGCCTGCACCACCTCCGCTTGTCTGACCTGATGATTTCTTGCCAGTAATCAGTTCTGTGAAGCTTTTAAAAGCATTTGCCAGAGTTGCCAGTTTGCCTAGCAGAACATTAATAACTTTCAGAACAGGTGTGAAAATATTAATCAATCCCTGTCCAACTGTTGCCTTGAGAGACTGCAACTGCAACTGCATCACTCGTACCTGATTCGCCCAGCTGTCAGAAGTACGGATAAAGTCTCCAGATGCAGCTGATAACTGTTTCTGTACAAAAGCCAGACGAAGAGCAACTTTCTCCTGTTCTGTCATTTCAGATGTGGTTTTTCCGTATCCGTTCGCCAGCGCATACTGATCAAGTGCCGACTGGGTCATTACCACGCCAAGATCCTTGAGCGTTTCCGTTTCGCCCGTAAACACTGATTTCAGTTTGATATAAGCCAGGTCTTGACTGATGTTATAAAATGATGCCACATCACCAGTCAGCTGTGTCAGAGCTGTTGACATGTCGTAAGCCTGTGCTTCAGAGAATCCGAACGACTTGGACATTGCTCCGAACGTTCCAACATACCTTTTTGCCATCGTTTCTGACAGTCCGGCAGAGGTCATAGCGTTTTTGGCGAATTCGTTTACCTTGTCAGACATTGTGGTAAATGTAACATCTACCACGTTCTGAACTTCCGCAAGATCAGAGCCAAGCTCCACGCACTCTTTCCCAAACTGCGCTAATTTGCCGACAGCAAAAGCCCCACCAATCAGCAGACCGATTTTTTTTACAGCACTTCCAAGGCCGTTAAATGACTGTTTTATAGCTGATACGCCTTTTTGCACACCTGACGTGTCCATCCTGGTATCAATAATGACTGAGCCATCAGCAGCCATGTGTCCACCTCCTAACTATTTGAGGTTCAACATCTCATTCAACTTATCTTTATAAGCTTGCTCCTCGTCGCTGAGACGTGTTTTTATGTCAACTGTGTTTTTGTTTTCCTGATAGAATTTCTTTTCCCATTTATCGAGTTTTTCGCCCTTCGCCTTTTTCGACCGGATCCCAACAACCGTGTTGAACAGACACTCACCGGATTCCATGAAGTAGCCGAAGAACGTCCACCAGTGCATATACGGTACGGATCTGATTTCTTTACCGGCAACCTTGTTTACAGCCGGCACGATCATGTCTCCATCCTGTTCCCAGTCCATCAAACGGGGTTTTGGGTGGTTCGGGTTATCGTCCAACTGTCCGCAGTCGATGAACTCCGATGCTTTCTGACAAGCTTCGTCCAGGCACTCAGCCGGTATATTCTGCCAGTCCTCAAACAGGATCTGTAACATAACAACTGCTTTTGCCTGCTCGTCCAGTTCCGGGTCATTCATGGCTATGAGAATATCAATGATCGCTCGGAAATCTGTCCTGATAGAAAAATCCACCCCACTTATATTTAGTGAGGTGGGAAGCTCATAGGCGGTCATTTTGCATACTTCTCCGTATACTTATTGACTGCTGCCTGCATTTTCTTTTTTCTCTTTTCGATTTCCGGTGCGATTGCTTCTGCGATCTTATCAAGAACAATATAAGCGAATACCTGACCATTGCCGAATACAGTAGTTGCCGTGATCGGCTCTTTGAACAGGTCTTTTGATGCTTCATATCCGAGCAGGTAGTTGATTTTGTCCTCAATCTGTCTATTCAACTCTGCCATCTCTTTACCAGATGTGACTTTCTGAATAGAATCTTTGAGCTGCTCAAAATATTCTGTCAGTTCCTCTGCACGTGCTGCTACATTGATGTCCGTCGGGTTCAGTTTAAAAGAAGAAAAGACTTCGTCTTCATTATTTGTGAATGTAAAAATGAGAATTCCATCATCAATTTTGGTATTAATTACTTTTGCCATTTAGCGTATCCTCCTTGTATATGCACTTATTCGCTGTCGGCTGTGAATGTACCGGAACTGATATCAAATTTTCCTTTTACACGTTCGCCAGTATAGTTGACGGTAAATGGAATCTGATAGCCAGATGTATCACCGCCGTAGGAGGTCGGCACAACATAGCACTCCTGCTGATATGCTTCGTACTTACCTGCTGTGGCTGCTGTCCAGAGATGAACCTCAACTGCTTTTGTCTTGAGGTTGTCGTCTTTGTACCTGTTGTCTACGATCTTCTGTAATGCTGTGAACAGATCAGATGTAGTATCTGCATAGAACGGATCAGCGTCAGAAGAAACTTCATAGCCATTGTGTTTGAATGTGGATTCTCCAAGAATGTTTTTAGATGTTTCAGTATCTGGATTGAGTTCGACATTGTACTCTTCCAGATCCTTTCCAAGGCGCTCATATTTCGGTGTCAGTCCTCCGCAGAGGGAACCTGCATCGATATAATGAGCCATATATTTACGGTCAATCTTGCCTGTAACTGCCATAGAAATGTCCTTTCTGCCTATAACTTTAAAGGCTGTGTAGGTTAGCGACTATCTCCAACTGATAGCCGGTTGTTACGTTATATTACTTCATAAGTGTTTTCGTAGCGCACCGATAGTGGCAATAGCCAGTCCTGCACGCCACTCTCCTGCGGCTCTAAACCATAGGAGTTGTCACGGGTGATACGTTTTATCACTCGTCCCTGCGAAAGCTCAGGAAACGTGTTTAAACGTGTCTCAGCACCATTTATGACAACTGGTTCTCGACATATCCATTTACCGAGATTGTCGAGGAACTTCTGAACAGATAACTTCTGCCTTTCTTTGTCGGATGCTGTTCGGTATACCACGTAGAATGGGTACTGGCATATCTGATGCATCGTTCCACAAACATCTTCTTTTTCTGAATAAATCAAGGCGCCGTTATCTGCTGAGAATGCAATTCCTGATTCCTTGCCGAGTTCCTCAAATTTGATCGTTTCATTTTCGTATAGTCCCGGATACTGGTTTAGAAGTGCTTTCATGGCATCTGTCAGAATCTCATATCCGGTCGCATCTTTACCAATAGGCTTATCTGCCATGTCTGCCACCTCCTGCCTGTGCTTTTACTTTACGAATCCATGTGCTGCCATATTGTCGTTTAGCGGCATCAAACCATTCAGCCTGTGCCCGCGGGTGTGCTTGTTTGGTGTATTCGAGATTCTCTTTTGCGGCTGTCCGACCAGAGAATTGGCTGACAAGGACTTTCTTTGCTCCACGTCTTGCGTAGGGACTTCCAGTTGCTTCATCAACCATTCCTTTTCCCTCATACAAAAAGCGTCCATAAGGAGCAGCCGCAGCACACACAAATCCAGTTCCTTGCAGGGATGTACTCTCAACTCTTGTTCGATTAATGAAGTCTCCTGTAATCATCGGCATAAATGGAACCATACTGTCCATAACCATCCCGTCAAGGAGATACTGAGCTTCTTGGTACTGTCTGGAGAACCTGTCCATATTCAGCTTTATTTTCATATCTCCATCGACTACGGAGAACCCTTTAAAATGATGAATCTTACTCATATTACTTACCCAGAATCTCAAAATGTGGAATCAGTGTATATGGACCGCCTACACTGGTAATCTTAAACACGTTATCTTTGTTCTCATTCATGTACTGATAGAATCCACTCCGATAATCACTGTCAATTACCGTTCCGCCAGTCCACTCACCCTCCCAGAAGAACGATTCATCTGAAAATGTGATAGTATCTTCCAGAGCGTTGTTAATCTGCCTTTTCCACTCCTTAGGTGGCATCCATGGAAGAATCTTGCCGTCTTTATCAGTAATGGTTATATCGCCGTTCTGGACGGTATATCGAACGTGCAACTGTGCGTTGTCTGTTGCGTCTGGCCCGTACTTTTTAAGGATTGCTCCTTTGTCCGTAATGAGGTCAACGCCGGATAAAACATGAGGATACCAGTACGCATCTCCTGTCGTGGCACTTTCGTAATAGTTGAAAAGTGTAATTTTAGATGAATACATGATACCCTCTCCTTAATTATTATTTCTGTACTGTCTGCTTAATAACCTGATTCACGCCAGTAGCTGACAATCCGTTAAACATACCGACCGCAACTGCTGTGATATAATCCGTTGCCGGGAAATCTGGGATAACTCCCATTCCGACCGCTCCGAGAATCCCACCAATAACCGCCATGATTACCGGAATCCATTCATCAGAGATTCTTTTTGATGCTTTGCAGCCCATTCCTACGATGTAACAAATCATAACGATTGCAATACATGAGCCTAATGTTGAAATGTCCATAGCTTAGTCCTTTCTGTAGTCCTCAATAATGGTCTCAATGCCATATTCGATAGCACAAGTATTCTCAATCTTGCACCCTCTGGCTTCGTCCCATCCTTTAGCGAAAAACGCCACGTCAGCTTCTGCCAGAAGTTTGAGAGATTCACCCAGATACCAGAGTGGCTTTGCGTCCACTGGTGCTGACTGGAAGAAAGAATCAATTACTTCTACAGGTTCACCAACCTGTTTCTCTGCACTTTTAATTGCTTTTTCTCTTACTGCGAGAATTTCCTCATCTGTCTTGCCCCTCATGGGCTGAGAAATAAATAACTTTTTCATATCAATACACTCCTGCATACAATACTGGTATTCCATCATCCGTCCTTGCTCCCATCAGAAGCGGTAAAGCTGTCTTTAAGAGTAAGTCGTTCGTTTTCTGTACGTCTCCGGCGGCGGCATACACCGCACTCCACTCTTTTGCACCCGATGCTTTCTGCTGAGGTGTTGCATAAGAGATGGATTCACTGCCAGAAGATACAGATGTTACAATGCCTGTTGTGCTACCACCGGTCCCGATTGCAGTTGATGTACCGCTCACAGCGGCATTGGTGGCATTCTTCTCAGCAAGCTCAATCTGATACATTAATTCAGCCAATGAACAGACCGCCTTTTTGATACGCTTCTGTGAGCGTTCATTTGTCGGCAGTCCATCCACCAGTCTGTCAAATGTCATTGTGTCCACAAAATCACTGGCTCTTTCTGCCAGTCGTGGAAAGTCGGCTTCTGGCACGACTGAACCGAAATATGAAGTTGTGTAAAATTCATAATCTGCATAAGCCATGCCAGTTACCTCTCAGATTCATCATTTTGCTGTTACGCTTGCACTTCCGGCATTCAGTGCTTTATATGTTCCATCACACTCAACCACTGTGATCTTCTGTCCAGTTGCTGCTGTGATATCTGCTTTTCCATCCCAAGTACTCCAGTTTCTGAGATTCTGTCCATATCCAACAGTCACCGCATCTGCTGCAACTTTGTATTTATACACATTACCAGTATTTTCCTTGGCCGGATTTACAGTGATTTTTGTATCACCAGTTGCTGTTCCTGCCGCAGATGTTACTGTCAGAGTGCCAAGTGTTGGTGTCTCATCAATGGTAATTACAGCGATTGCGTCAATGTACTCCGCAAAAAGAGTGAGTCCCATAACTGCGAACGCTTCAGACACTGCGGTGTGGTAGTTACCCTGTGTGTGGAATCCGATCAGGTTTGTCTCGCCAGATACGGTGTATACAAGACCTGCTCTTGCAAAGTCAGATTCATTCGGGTCTACATAGTACAGGACGATGTTCTCAACAGGAGTTGCAATAACCTGTCCTCTCGGAATCTCGCTGTCAGACAGTAAGAAGATTGTATTAAATCCCATAAAGTCCTTCATGTACTGGAATCCGAACTGGTTCTGAATAGTGATTTCAGCCGCTCCGAGGTATTCATACACATCCAGGATATTTACAAATCCAACAACGCCAGTCACATTTCTGTGCATCTGCTTGAATTTGTTCTCAACACGGCCTTTAGCCATTGCCAGAGCCATCTGGAACGTGGTTTCTGTAGAGGTAAGCGTACCGGTTTTCAGATAGTCATAGAATCTGCCGGTAACATCAGTCTGGAGCTGGAAAAGGAATTCGTCATCAGTCATCTGAACAGCGTTCTCATAACCGTGATCCTTGATTGCTTCGATAGATACAGCCTTTGCGTACTTTTCGATAGTCATTTCTGCATAGGTCTTTTCTTTTACAGTAAACTTGCTGTAAGGGATTTCCTCGCCCTCACCGACAAGTCCACTCTGTAAAGTGCCCTCTGCGTACTTGGACTTGAGTACAGCACCCGGCTGTTTTTTGATAGGTCTCATGATACCCAGAATATCACGCAAGTGTTCCCAGTTTCTTTCAAATCTGGTTACAAAGTCAATCTCGCGTGCTGTGACCTGGATATCATTAGTCATGATAAGATTTGTTTTTGCTGGCATAAAAAAATCCTTTCTACCCATAATTGTTAAGGTATTGGGTTAGCGGCTATACTCTGGCGTATAGTCGGTGTAAAAAAAATCACTGGAATAACTGGATATTCTGAGCAATTGCAGCCTGTCTCTCGGACGGGTCTTTGATTGCTTCAATATCTTTCTTCGTCATGCTTCCTGGTGTCTGCTGCTGTCCAACGTGAGTGGTAAATCTTGCCTGATTCTGCTGTGCCTGCTGCTGAGATTCATCTACAAAAGCGGATGCGTCAGACTGTTTCATCTGCTCAATCAGGTCGTTCAGTCCGAGGATTTTATCGTCTTTCAGCTTTAATCCTGCTTCTTTGATGTCTGCCATGACTGACTTCTTTGCTGCTTCGCTGGAAAACTTAACATCATCGAGTGCTGCTTTCAGAGCATCTGAGAAATCACGGTCATAGATTTTTGCATTGAATTCTTTCTCTGCATCCTCGGCTTTTTTCTTCCATCCAGCAAGCTCCGTCTGAATGTTCGCCGGGTCGATACCGTCAAAACCTTTTAAGGTTTCTTCTGCTGTTTCAGCACGTTCTTTCCAGTTGTCGCGCTCTCCCTCGACTTTTAACAGGGTTTTTGCTACTTCTTTAGCATTTTTGTAATGCTCAGAGAGTGCTTTCTTAACATCTGCCTGCTTGTCCTCCGGGATTTCAATTCCAAATGATTTTAATGTGTCAATAAGCTTCTGCATAATATCCTCCTGGTCGTGTTTATTGACCTGCCGCCGCAGGTAAGTGGATTAAGCCAGTTAGACCACTGGCAGGGTAATCGGAATGGCAGGAATCGAACCTGCGACGCTAGTTTATACGTTGCTCTACCACTGAGCTACATTCCATTAACCCGGATTCCCGGGTTAGCAAGGTGTTTTACGTGTCATGCCTGCCACGAGTTGTTTCAGGCGTCTGTCCGCCCATCTACCTTTTACAAGGAGGTGTGTACTGTCTATGCGAGCGAGCAAGTCATATAGACAGTAATGATACGTGCCGGAAATTGCATCCGCTTTTCAACCTCATGCGTCTTGTGTTAGCTAAACACTGCATTTTCTATTAAGGACACGCATCAAAGAAAGGAGGAATCAATGAAAAATGTCTATGTCAAGCATTCCTGCTTACGAATCTTTCTTATGAATACATTGTACCACAAACCTTTCAAAAAGTTGTGGTACATGTTTTGACTAATTAGAGCATATCCCGGAGTTTTTCCACGTATCTTTTAACAAGATCACGTTCTTCCCGGCACTCTGCGTCCTTGGACATATCGCTCATTTCTGTTGTGAGTTCGTCCAGATGTTCTTCCAGAGCGGCGAGCATCTTTCTTTTGCAGTCCTCAGATTTACCGGAACGATAGCTCTGTTTCTGTGTCATATAGTCGTCATAAGCATCTCGTCCGTCAGAGCGGCTGTAATGCCCTCTGACATAATGCTCACCACGTCTGGCGTAAGAGCTACCTCTGTCGTAATCTGGCATCATTCTACCGTCATTTGCGCTGTACCTCCCCATGCTGTCACGCTTTCTTCCACGTTCGCTGTAATCGTTATTGTATCCGCCACGCATCTCATCAAGGACAGTGTTATAGTACTCCACTTTTTTGTCCCAGTACTGTGTATTCTTGATATCTTTGTACATGTCAATTAGCTTATACGTCATATCCAGATTTCCGGTGGTCAGTCCATTATCAGCAATTTTGGAAAGCTCGTCTTCGATTCTTGCGCATAAATCCTTAATATCTCTCATAACTGCACCTCCTACGCTTCTCTGGTTACAACAATGTTTGCGTTTGCAACAGAAATTGCCTGATCGCTAGTGTTCTCTACCGCGATGTTAACGCAACATCCGCGAGGTACGTCAATATAAATGCCAGAGGACACATTGTTGTACTGGTCTACTGCCGCCGGCGTGGAAATCATCTGAGAAGAAAGAACCGGCTCACCAGAGATTGCAATAGCCAGAGAAATAGCCCCGACAGTACCGCCTGTTGGAATTTCGATATTACCAGAAAAATCCACGAAGAATCTCGCCTTGCACTGGTTAGTCAATCCTCTCAGAGTGATGATTCCACTTCCCTCTCTGTGCTGAATGCAGTTAGAACCCTTAACTGCTGTATTTGAAAATACTACGTTTCCATTTGCTGCTACAGTCTGAGCAGCTACATTTGTAAATTCTGCCATAATTTTTACTCCTTTCATATCACAAAAGGACAGGTCTCAGCCTGCCCCTCTGTGTAATACGGCAAAAGCCGACATTCGAATCAATCGAAAGATACTCTCGATATGAAGTTATTAGCAATTACATCCAGTATTGCATCCGCATCCGTAAAATGTGTTCGGGTTAGGAACCTGATATGCCGGAATCGGCGCCGGATTGATTGCATTAATGAGCTGCTGTGTCTGTGAAGCCATTGCAGTTGTGAGAAGTGCACTCTGGCGGTCCTGAGAAGCGGCACGTCTGAGGTCATTATTTTCAGCCTGAAGAGAAGAAATCTTTTCATTGCAAAGATAATCAAGAATCGCTCTTGTTCCGGCGTTCTGGCTGTCGATAATGTCTCTTGTATTGCTGTTCATGGTGTTCTGGATTGCACAGGTGTTCTGCGCCATGTTGTAGTTCACACCCTGGATAGCTTCCCTGGTTTCACAACAACAGTTCGCAAGCTGTGCCTGTAAAGCATTGGTGTTCTGCATATTTGCTACAGTATCAGCATTAATTGCCTGCTGGATGCCAAAGCCGGTCTGCATGATGTTGGTGTTGATTCCATTGAATCCAGTAAGCATACCGTTATTCATGGCATAAAAGCCATCGCACAGGCCGCTATTGATTCCGTCAAGCTTGCTGATTACTGCGGAGTTATCGAATCCTCTCTGAATATCTGCCTGAGTAGCTGCTGTGGCTGCATATCCGCCGCCGTTGCCATTGTTACCCCATCCGTTGTTTCCCCATCCGCAGAATACGAACAAGAAAAGCACGATAAGCCACCATGCACCATCTCCGCCAAACATTCCATCATTTCTGTTGTTCCCGGTCAAAAGAGCAACGTCTGATGCTGTTAAATTTCCATCCATAATATAATCTCCTTTATTGTGTATTTACATCAATCTGGCCAGATTGTAATGTACTATTTCATATTCTTCAGCAGATTTTGAAACTGCCCTGCCATCTGTTGAACCTGATTAAGTTGCTGTTGGGAAATCCGTCCAGACTGTAACATCTTCTGGACTTCTTCTTTCGGGTCTCCCTTAAAATTCTGCTTAAACTGCATAAACTGCTGTATCATCTGCATTGGTCCGTTTCCCTGCGGCATCCCACCACCGAGGGCATTAAATAATGGATTACTCATCTGCGTTTCCTCCCTTGACTGCTGATTCCTGCACGGTATTAGCCCTAACAGGTTCAGAAAAAGAATTTAATCGGTTTATGATAGCTTCGTATTTGCCCTTTAAATCGTCATATTCCTGTCTGGTGACATATTTACTGTCCATGTTCGGAACAGGCTGTTTAGGTGGCATCTGAGTGCCTACCTCATGATACTCAAACGTCCGTAATGGTTGCGGCATACCAGAAACGTCTGTGGATTTTATAAAGAATTTTTCACTTTCTGAGTCCATCAGCAAAACACTTGTCCCGGGTGCTACCAGATAGGATTTTGCACCGACTTCGCCAGATACCCACAGGATTCCATTATTATTCTGCTGGGGCTGTTGCACTGGCTGAGTTGGCATCTGGACAGGCTGTTGCTGGAACTGATTCATTTGTCCCGGAACGCCAAAACTATATTGATAAGGATTGTTATATAATGCCATCTTATACACCGCCTTTCTGATTATATTTTTGCATAGATGTATCAATCTAAAAAGTTCAAGAAAGTGTCAAAAAAGTATTGACTTATCACCCAATGAGTGATATTATAATATCAGAAAGAGGAAAGATATAAAATTAAGGAGGAACAAAAATATGTATAAGGATTATCGTTATATTAACGCCGGACAGAATGAGATTTACAGATATGGCCATAAGGCTGTAGAAAAAGTTCAAGCTTGTCTAACGCCTAACGACCAGGGATGGTTGAATATTCCTGTTGATGGTGGCAAATATTGGACTATTGGAACCAGTGAAGGGAAATATGGAGAATTTGCCAAAGTAAAAGATACGATTTTTTCCGTAAACAGTGCGGGCTACATGTACGCAAAAGTGGACAGCCCAAAAGGTGAAAAATTTGTGGAAGCAATCAAATTTATGATTGCTGAAATGAATCGAATAAACCAGGAAAGGTTGGACGCGTTAAAAGATGGTGAAGAGGAGGAAGAAGAAGAATGAAGTTCAAAGAAATTCGTTCATTTTCCGGATTAAGCCAACAGGCTTTTTCCGATAAATACAAAATTCCTAAAAGAACAATTGAAAACTGGGAGGGTGGTAAACGCAATCCTCCGGAATATGTGATAAAACTACTTGAAAGGATTGTAAAAGAAGATTTTTGTTAAAAAAACGGGAGAAGAAGAGCGGAGGATAAGGCAAATGAAATATAATGTGATTAGCAAGGAGACAAAAATAAACCCTGTAACAGGTCAGGAAATCCCGGTGGAAATTTTTACTGGGCCATATGCAATAGTTGGACATGATATAGAAAAATTCTATGTCGTGCATTCCAACAACGGGAACTATTGCCCGGAAGATGTGGATGGATGCACCGATATAGTGCCCCAGATAACAGGGTTTGAAAAATCCCTGTATAAAGTAACAGAATATTAAAAAATAAGCCCCTGGGAGATAATCCCGGGGACTTTTATTGTCGTCTTAACACACTTTAATTATTTTATTATTCACCCGGCGGCTTAATCGTTTCGCCGTGGATATACTCACATTCATCTGTTCAGCGCAGTATTCGAGCGTATATTCCTTGCATCTCAGCCGGAACAGTCTTTCCTCATCCGGTGTAAAATTACACTCTAACAAGAACCTGTCTATATCTTTCTTAGTGAACACATATAATTTCATGAGCATACCCCTTATTAATGCAATTAACGCTGATTCTGTGCAAGATACTCCGTGAGCTTCTGCTTTGTTTTTTTTAACTCCTCGACATTATTCCCACTGATCTGACTGTCCAACATGGTCGATAGGACTTCAAGAATCAATGAATCACGTTCTACAATCCTCTGAAGGCTCTCGTAATCTCGCTTGTCATGCTCTTCCAGTGTCTCTACTCGCTTATTAAGTCGAAACGCCGGAGTAATCCACTTAAAGATTACGGCTGCTGCCCCTCCGACAATGGACACCCCTCCGCAGATAGAGAGGAAAATCTGTACAAATTCTGATATGCTCATTTAGCTACTCCTTTTCCCAGTAATATACCGGGATCTCATTACCGCTATCCCATGTATCAAAATATTTGCCATCTTGTGCCGTCACTACATGGCCATCTATGCAGAGTATATACGTGCCGGTCGGATGGTCTGTGCAAAAGTCATTGACTGTATAGATATATCGCTCTGATTGTTCAATCAGTTTGCGCCTGTACCCATGTTTATAGAGGTACGCTCCCCAGACATAATTTGCACTTGGCATATCTGATAGAGAACACGCTTGTACCATTAGCCCAGCGAATACCGTTTCCCAGTCGAAACCGGTTGCTTTGCATATTGCCCGGACAACGCAATCTCCTGTTCTCTTACCCCTAACAGGATTAGGATTGAAATATTCCCATCTATCATCCATCAGTCAATCCCCTTTGCTGTTTTATATCTCTTTGCCGCTCCTCTGGCTTTTGCGGCGTTCTGGCGGTTCCACTTCGCTATCATAAGGCGGTCTTGTAGTTCTCTCAGGTCGTTCTGTTTGCAGTAATCTTTATATGCAGCGTTCTGTTTCTGTAAGAGATAAGACTTCCGGTCAAGGTCTTGCTGTAATGCGAATTTTGCCTGTTCGTCCTTGCAGTTATCAACCGCCGCTTGCAGTCCAAGGACTTCTCGCTTCGTATTTCGGATTCTCCGCTCATAAGTACGTTGTTTCTGTTCTTTTTCGTACTGCTTTCCTTTGTCAGCTTTGTCCTGTGCTGATAATTCTGCATAGGGGTTGAATTCTCCATCACTGGCTCCAAAACTATGCCGACAGTTGACCCCTGATAGTCCACTTGCTGTTCCATATCCAGTCAACGAGAACGGTGGAAATTTCTTGCTCTTGCCAGAACGAGAGTATATCTTGCCTTGCCACCATGAGTGATTTCCGGGATTCTGTCCGCCATCACCCGTCCTCGCTCCTATGTGAGCACTGACCAGAACCAAATCCCAGTCCATTTCTTCCATGCGCTTTAATGATATATCACCTGTGGCCTGTGCCACACCAGTTCTGACAGAACGTGCAATTGCTGTTTCGATTGTGTCTTTTCTGCCAGATGGATATGTGACGGTAACACCATCTGATACAACGTTATTAACCGCCTCTTTAATGGCTTGCGTATACCCAACCGCCCCAGTCATCACATGATTATATGCAAGGTCGCATTGTTCGATATAGAGCCTCTGAGCGGCACTTGCGGTCGTTCGTGTGAAGTTCTTCCAATCTCCTAAACAATGATTCATATTCCGCTCCATGAGCCTTATCATGGCCGGGGACTGTTCGAGCGGTACGGGGCTTAATCCCGCCGCCTTGTATACCTTGTCATCATAGTCCATTGCAGTGATTCCGGCATCTTCAAACGCTTCGAGAAGCTCCTGCTGTTCACGCTTGGTATATCTGGATAGTTCTGCCAGAATGTCCTCTAGCAGTTCGCCGGATTCCTGTAGTGTTCTGATTCTCCACGCATCGGCATTGGTCAGAATATAATCCTCACCTCTGCCAATCCTTGCCATCATTCTCGACACGATCTCAGAGATGATATACTGATGCAGTTCTTCAGCAATCTGCTCGCTGCTCTCTGTAATTCTTCGTAAATATTCTGGGTTAAGTATAGTATATCACCTCTTTCGATAAAAATCATGGTTCATGTTTTGGTTTTTTACTGGTTAACTAAAGCCCTCTTTAGTTAATTATCTAACATCTCTAATCAACGGATAGAGAACTTCTGCGTAATGCTTTAATGCTTCACCTGTAGTATCCGATGATGGGTGAATCCCATCGGTCAGCCACAAATCTTTCATTGTTTTTGTTATTCCGTTGATAGTTATTTTTGCAGACGTACTAAACCCCATTTTATTGAAAATTTCAATAAACGGAATATTCCAATAATCCGCAACGTATCGTTGCGCTTCAACGAGGTTCTTAAATATTCCTTCATCGTTATAATGCGAAACGATACAGATAGATGCCCGAAAATTGTCTGTTTTGATTTTATTGATGATGTAGTTCATCGCTCCAATGAAGTGTGTTCTATCAAACGGATTGGGCGGCACTTCAATAAGGTCTGAATAATCTACCCCATTTTTGTTTCCTGCATCATTATAACCATGGTCTATGACATATAAATCACATTGACCAACTGAACCGCCGCTTAAGTATTTTGAAAGCTTAACTTCATATGAACGGTCATAAATTCGTTCTTGCTCTTCCCCTCTTGATATAATAGAGTCAATAGTCTCAACTCCTATTGAAAACTTGTTTTTCCATGTTGACCAATTAGAAATGATTTCTTTCTTTTCATCAACTGTTCCACTCAATGAAAATAGACAACATGTCGCAGGGCATCCAGAATATCCGTTGATATCGTCATTTGTAATCGCATCATGCATACCTATTCGAACAGCAGAAGAACCAACAGACTCATTATAAACAGTAGCGCCAAGCATTTCTCCAATTCTAACTGGATAAGAGCCATTTCCACCGCTTTCTCCTGCATTTACAACTCCGGCAGGGATTGATGTTCCAAACCATACAATTTTTTTGTCGGTCCAATATGAATCATTTTTTGTTTTTGATTCAAGTTTATTATTGATGTATTCTTCGACTGACAAATTAGTTTTTAGCAAATACTGCAAATAGCCAACTTCCGTTTGACAGTTTACAACTATTTTTGTACAACCAACTGGAACACTACCAATGACATAATTTTCATAGAATTTGCCAGTGTCGTGTCCGTATGTTTCTAGCACTTCACTGCTATCATTTAAGAATAACAAGAATGGCAGATTTTTCCACAAACATGAGCCACTAACACAAACACTACCCTTATCGTAATGACTATCAATAGATATTTCTATATGCTTATTCGTACTGTCTTGACTATTTACTAAAACACCATCACCACGAATAACACCGTCTAATATATTTATATTTTGTTTTTTCAATATTGACGGATAATCGCATTTGTTTTCTTTTAACAATATTGTGTCTGTTGTTAGTTCGCTTACACTTTTTTCAAGGTTATCAATTCTCTTATAGTTATATAATTTAGTTATTATCACTGTATCAGCAAATTGCGATATACTACCAATTTCACTATTATCAAGTAAAGACACGACAATGCGTATATCACAGTTTTTAATTATGTTGATTGTCCATGTAGTTGATGTAGCAGTTAATGCACCGTATCCGTCAGCGCAAAACGCAGAAAATGAAGTATAGTATTTTTTCCAGATACCATCTTCATAAGTGTGTGGAACAACTCTAACTTTTGATATATTGACTGTTAAAATGTCTCCACGGCTTAAATTTATGATATTAGCAGTTCTATAATTAATATTGTTCATACCCAAAATACCATTATCGCCACTAATATATCCTTTTTCGTATGACATTTTAACAACGTATGTTTTTTCAGAAAGTCCACCGACATTAGTTACTAAATCTTCCTTTAGTGAAGCAACGTCCGTCTTGTTCTGCTCGATCTGCCGTGCCTGTTCTGTGGTGGCTCCGGGCTTGACCGGATTCTTTTCAAAGTACTCATTTACTGCGGCTTTGATTTCTTCCGGCGAGATTTCACCGCCTATTCCTTTTAAGCACAATTCGTATAAATACTTCTCTTTTCTCGTGATTGGCTTCGGGAGTTCGCCCGTGTAATCACCTGTCAAGTACGCAAGATATTTTTCTTCCCTTGTAACTGGTTTATCTGCCATCTTTTTACTCCTCTCCGAATAATGTTGGTTCGTCTGGCTGAGCTTCTTTGACCATTGCTACTGCTTCTTCTTTCGTCATTCCTTCAAACTTTACGAAATACAGCCATGCCGGAACCTTGCCAGTGGTCACATACTGCCACCATCTTGCACGGTCGTTTTCTCTGACATAGAGAATGTCTCCGAAATCATAGTTGATCTCGTATGCTCCAACAGGTGCAAGCCCGTACAGGTCAGCGTAAACGTTCAATGCGTAGATTACTTCATCCAGACAGGATTCCAGTTTGTCCCGAACGTCTTTGATAAACTGTACTGTCCTCTGCTGTTCTGCTTCTACGCCTGTAGCTGTCTGAATGCCGCTAGATTCGTTGAATACGAAGTAGCCGTTAGAGAATCCAATCTTATATCCTAACTGGCTTAAAATGGCATTTATACCGCTTATACGGGTATCAGTGTTAAGTATCGGATTTATTTCCTGATAGAAAGACCCTGCATCATCTCCAAAAACATTCTTCACATAATCTGGAAGCCCAAATTCTTTTGATCTAAGCTTCATGGCTTGTGGTGTCATAGAGGATACAGGTGATCCGCTTGGAAGGAGTAACCTTTCATCTGCCAGGACAATTCTCTTGGAATCAAGGATTTCTTTTGCATTACGGCTGTATGCGATATCGAGGTCTTTTAACTCTTCAATGGCTTCGGCAAATATCGGAAGTCCAAGTGGTGTGCTAATATCCACGTTATTTGCCTGTGGCGTTCGCAGTACTCCATACAGAGGTCCATCCAGCTTCTCATCATTCGCTTTGAGAATCGGTGGTGTATCTTCCATGAGGTCAGCCCATTTGGTCTGTTTAAGGTCAATCTTATCTCCGATACTCTGAGGGGATTTTGACACATAGGCTCTGTTGGAGACATAGTACGGATAGGTTGTCACGCCGTCCACGGTAGTCTCAACAAACCTATGATATTCAAGCCTTGTATAGTATTTCCGCCCAACGGTATAAGAATCCTTAAAAATAATCCCTTTAATCTCCTGATTGTCATAATCTACAATCATCACATCTGCCGGAGTAAATACGTCAAGGCTCTCCCCGTTTGGCTTAATAAAAACTGTTCCGTAAGCGCAGCCGTATTCTACCCAGTGCCGAATCTGGAAATATACCTTGTCAATCTGCTCCTGTAGCCATGTAGCCCTTGCGGAGCCGTCAATCTGAATGCCGATCGCCAGTGTTGCGAGTCTGGCAGTCTCTGAGCAGACAGATTTCGCAAAGTTAATCGTCTTGATATTATTCTTATCATCTAGCCATTCTGGTACGCCCCTGTATATGTTCGCACACCGGTTAATCAGCGATTCCATCTCCGGAAATTCTGCTGCCTGGATTTTAAAGTCCTCTTCGGCTTGTTTTTTGAAAATCATGTTAAACCACCTTTTTAGTGTTGTTATAAGTCCCATTATGCACTGTAACCTCTCCTGTTAAATAACGGCTCATAAGCATACCTAAGTGCCGAGATTGCGTGATCGTTTCCATCAGGATAACCGCTTATTACATTTCCCTCTTTGTCCCGATCATACTCATACTCTGTAATTTCTTTGTATGCATTCGGTGTCCGCTTCGGGTCAATGACTATAGTCTTTGTTTGCAAGAATTTAAAACCATACTCGATACTTCCTGGTCCTTTGATTGCTCCTCTGGCAGGAAGTCCGGCATCCCGGAAGTCATTCACGGACTTAGGTTCCGCAGAATCACATATCATCGTGTAATCGTCATAGCCTTTTTTCTTAATCCAATCAGCAGTCTTGGAGTTACTCCATTTATTTACATACAATTCGTCAATAAGATATATTTTCTCTCTGGCAGAATCATAATAAGTTCGGAGATAGCAGAAGGCATCCGGGTACCATCCATAATCTACACCAGCGAAAATGCGATCCATGTGGCTGATCTCTTCGTCTGTGATATCTCTAATCTCCAGATATTCAAATACATTTCCGCCGTCACCATTCGGAACACCCAGGTATTCATGCTCATAGGCTTCTGGATTGATTTCTTTCAGATGTGCTGCATCGTCAATAAACTTCTGTCCGAGCCACTCCGCCGGGGCTTCCAGATAACTCGAATGATGAATAACTCTTTTCGGGTTAGGCGTGAGCTTAATCCTGTTTACCCAGTTTGATTTTGACTTTGGTGGGTTGTATGATGAAAAATCATAGGACTCATCACCACCACGAAGCACCGACTGATTAACAGAACGTTCCTGAGCATCTCCCTTCATTTGATCTTTTTCTTCTTTCCAGAGGATTCCGATATATCCAAACTCCGGCTTAATAGATTTCAGCTTGGTTTCATCGTCCAGACCACGGAAGTATATTGTCTGTCCTGTTTTAATATACTTGATCTCAAGTGGTGACACCTTGCATTCAAATTCTTCCATCAATCCCAGTTCGTTGATGGCCCATTTCATGTTAGCATATACAGAATCTTTCAGAGTACCGGCCACCTGTCTTGTAATGCAGGCGTGTATCTGAGGATTATTCTTGATAAGCTCAATAATCTTAAAAGCTACGAATGAAGATTTCAGACCGCCTCGACCGCCCTCGAATACATATTCAATGTTGGGCTTAATCTGTCGGTTAATATCCACGAATGCCTTGCCAAGTACTCTGGCAGGAAGTTCATATTTTTCATCATCATCTTTTGAAACTGCTGTTAGCTGCTCCCATTTTTCGATAGCCTGTATATTTCCATCTGCCGCTTTTTTATACAGAGAAGTTGCTACGACCGCCATGTTATTCGCGTCTTCGTCAGCAATCCCCATTTTTGCAAGTTTCTTTTTTGCAGTACTTGATGCAGGACTTTCGGCTATAATTTTTACATAATCAGAAAGGGCTTTTTTTTGTCGCCTAGAATATCCAGATGCAATACCGCCTTTTTGTCCGTTTCTCACGGCTTCCTCACGGCTTTGATTGCTTGTAAATGGTTTTAAATTTTCCTCGTTTGCCATCCTATCAACATCCAATCATATCCTTTCTGAATTAAGCTATAAAATCCCATAGTAATACTTCTGAGTATATTCTATCACGGGTCAGCAGAAAAGTTGTGGTACATGTTTGAGGAATTTTGTGCTAAAAAAAGAGCCGGTAAATACCGACTCTCTAATTTTATTCATTGCTTTGTAATTTTCTTATTGTCTCGCCCTGATCTCCCGGACACCCCATGAAGCACTCCAGTTATGTCAATCTGTGTTACTGTTAATTCGATGATAGGATTTTTAGCTCCCTTATTAATTCTAAATGCTGTGTTTCCAACCTTACACGGCAACCTCACAAGCAAGCCCTGTTCTTCCAAATCCTCATAATCACAGAGTTTTCGCGCCGCTGAAATATAATCGTGATGTTTAACCCAGACATCTGATTCTCCGTCTGGTGTAATATCATATCTTTCTGTTAATCTCTCCATCTACTTCACCTCTTCCGTCTGACTTTCTACAGTATCTGCAAGTAACTTCAAGGACTCAATAAACTGATCTGCCAATGCTGTTCTGTCTGGGCTTTTAGCAAATGTTCTGACAAGTTTTACTGCATGCTTGATTTTTTCTTCATATTCGATAATTTCGGATGCTTCAAGCACTCCTTTATCACTCCAATAAGCAACTGTTCCATTATCCTTAAAAATCAAAATATTTGGCAGTTTGATATCCCTAGATGACAAACTGACTTTATCAGACCATTTATCAAAACCTTGTAACCTTGCAATGTTAAGAATATTTTCATATTCTTCCTGCGTTTTTACGAATACGCTTTTCCCTGTTAAATCAATCATCAGAATCCCCTCCTCCCGTAATCTCATCAATACAATTATTCCAGCCGATCTTATAGCTCGGTGGCCTGTCTCCCGCTTTGAAATACTCGCAGTTATAAAGCCCAGTTGCTTTCATTTTCTCCGGCAATGGCTTCAATGGACACCAATCAGGCTTAATGCTTGTATCCTTAATATCTTTCAGCTTTCCTCTACAATACTGTAAATTAAGTGTGAACCCTCGCAAATAGCATGAGCGGCAATTTTCTGGTGTATCAATCACTAATACTGATTTACTCATCTGATTCCTCCTGTAATAATTCTGGTTGGTCGAAAATGTTTCCAACCACTTCAAAATGTTCCGTGTCAAACTCATCAATATATTCTCTGTCTATGCTGCTAGTTTCGTGCGCTACCCATCCAGCAATGCCCCATTCAATAGTTTCATATGTCGCGTCTTCTGGGTAGAATTCGTCCAAATGAGACATCAAAATGTCGTTCTCCCATATCTTATTTCCGTTCTTGTCGCAAAGTCCCGTGAACTGGCAGAGGGTTTCTGGGTCAACTTCAAACCACCTAATTACAGGAGTACAAAAACCTTTAAACGCATCAATACCAATAGATATACCGATGCCAATGAATGTCTTGCCCTTGTATTCCGCATAGCATCCCTCAACCCATTCGCCACTGCCATCCCGCTTTGCCTTGAAAAGAATTTCTCTCATTCAACCCCACCCTCCTTTACGATCTCGATTGCATCTTTCAGTATTATGATTTCATATGCTTTAGACCACCCTACTGGTCTTGCCAGCGCGCTTCTTTTTTCCAACTGTTTCACAACTTTATCCACATTAAAAACTGTCGGCTGTTCATTGACGCAATTAATAAACTCTTTCTGGTCAGAACTAATACTCGTGCCAATTTCCCAAATTTTGATGTATTTGATTAATTCGTCTGCATCAATTAACCGCATTTTTTTATTCCTCCTTTTCAATCATTCATCATGAAATTAGTAAGGCACAATACGCACGCTATAATATTAATCGCCAGAATACCCCAGTTCTGATTTATTATATCCGCAGGAATACACACAGCGTTCGCAACGCCTAAAGCTAATGAAAAATATTTACTCATTTATTCATCCTCCCACACTCCCAACAATCGCATTCTCTCATACAGTACAGCGACGGTCTTGCGCCTGTATCCATAAAAGTCCTTCGGGTTCATCGGGATATATCTTTCTTTGCTGATTTTCCTGTAACTTTTCCGGTGTAGGATATTCTCAATAACCATATCCGCTATCACCGTGTTCTTCGGGCAAGCTGATAAGGCGGCACCGGAAAGCAGGTATCCGTACTCTGCCGGGAAGTCTTTCAGCATCGTATTCAGTTTTTCAATATCCTCTGTTGGAATACCATAATCTTTCAGCTTTTTATTCCTTGTCAGCATACCGTTCTCCTTTCTATCCTGTATAATCCTCAAACTTTTTTACACTTTCAAACGTAGCTCTCATATTTACCCATCGTTGTAATCTTCTGACGGAATCGGCAGGTTTTGTGTTTTGCTTATCAAAAATCATCACGTAGGGCCAATACCCTAAATCCCGAAGTGTGTATACTCTTTCCAAATCCTGTTCAAATGTGGTATTAAAATTTGTCAGCACATATACAGACATTTTTCTGCGATCCCACCCAGTTATTTTCTTAAACATTTGAAATTTCGGGATAATTGTGTCTTTGTCTTCATATCTGTCCCATGCAAAATGAATCTGTTTTATTTTCATTTGATTAATGTAATTTGCCTTTTCTTCGGTCATAATCCGAATATCGCAGCCTTGTGAAAAATCTATATATGCTTTACTGTCTATTAACTGTTCAGATAGACTTTTCCATTCTGTACAAGCAAACATGTTCGGATCAAGCAAGACTATATTCTTTTGACCATTCCAAAATTCTAATAAATCTGCTACTTTACAGCTTTTCTTTCCTTCTTTATCTTTTACGATACAGAAATCGCACCCTCTTGGGCATCCTCTTGTAAGGAAGCCATAAGCAGTATTTCTGCATAACTCTGGATAAAGACTATAATCAGGATAAATATGTTCAATTTCATCCGGTAATGATTCCCCACCAGACGGATACTCATATCCCGTGCCACCTTTTATGATTTTTGTTGCACATACAGGATGCGGATAATCCGGTGTAAACGTAAATACCTTACTCATATACACCTTATCTGGTGGATTTATCCATGCTGTTAATGGGTCGTACCATTCTACGGAATCACCTTTTTCCTTATGCCATGCCGATATTTTCATCAATGGCAGATTTGGAAAATTATGTCCATCAACATCTATAAGTTGTATTCTCATAGCTTCCTTTCTAATCGTCTGGGTGGTGTTTGTCGTACATGATCGCTATACATACAAGTCCAACCACTCCGAATATAGTTCCAAGGGCGAATCCTAATAAGAATGTAATCATACAACCACCTCACTGTCCGCTGGCATCTGATAAACAATATGCCCATTTACATAGGCTTCCTGAATCATATCCAGTACTTTCATGGCTTTTTCTTTTGATGAATAATGCCCGATAACATAATCATCGCATGAATATGAGCAGAACATCTTCGTTACCCCTCCAATATCCACCATGGTGTTGACTACGATTGAATTGTTGAAATTGATTAATGTTTCTTTATCCTGACTTCTGATTAACATTTCGCGTCCTCCTTGCCCGCATACATTTTCAACTGCTTCATCTTTTTAATAAACAGTTTCATTTCATATCCTGTAAGACCAACACAAGTATTTCCAATCCCTTTATCATCTCCTAAATCTGGATCATATGACTGCAAAATATGTCCACCAGATTTTTTGTGTCCAATGAAGACTTTTTGTGTAAAATTATATTCCTTATCTTTTCTTTTATACACACACCCATACTTGTCTTCTTCTTCTTTTACAAATCCAATTTCCGCTAATTTCTCATCTACTGTTTTAAATAATTTCATTTCGTGCCCTCCTTGTTTACTCTTTTATTCCATATTTCAACAGCTTCCTTCCAATCCCATGTGTCTGTGCAAAATGTTAATCCGCATTCACAGTGAATGGCTATTGGATCCCCCCCCCACTGTCAGGATCGTAAAAAGACGGTGCCCAGTCTCTTTCTGGAATGTATACATTTTTGTCCGTATCTATCTCTTTTCCGCAAAACGGACACGGTTTTAATTTATCCATTTCTCCTCCTTATTTTCTCATACAATTCAAAATATTCTTCCCATGTTTCTGGCAGTTTGATACAATCTGGCTCATAAGGTTGGATATACAGTATATCCACACCTCGTACATTTGATTTGTGGCGGGAAATCTCTACTCCATTCCATGTTTCCACCACATTTTCTGCAACGGATGTATCTCTCTACTTTCTTTGGTTTTGGTTTAAAAAAAAAGTGTAATTATTATTTTTCATTCCCATCCTCACTTTCAATATTTTTTCAAAATCTCTGCAACCGCATTAATGTGCTCTGACAGTGCATCTAAATCTTCGTCTTTAATTGCTCCCAGCCCGCGGCTCGACTTAAAATCTTCAATGGCATATACACCATCTCTGATTTTCTTAAATTTCTTTGCCATTTCTCTTTCTTTTATGGCTTCAGAATCATATTTGTAAAATGTCTCATGTTTATCGTGTTCTCCAATGTCGGTTTCAATTTTGGTTCGTTTAGGAGTCATGCGAATGATCTTTACCGGATACACCATGACGTGTCTAAAACTTGTTCCCCATCCACACCGTACTTCCCTTGCAACTCCAACTACATCTCCGACTTTTAAATCATCTTTATTTATCGGGTTTAATTTTACTATTACCATCCTCTTGCCATCCTCACTTTCCCCATGCAAACAACTGACACGCTATTGTGCAGTTGGTACATGATTTTAAACTCCCATCTTCTTAACCAGATTCTTATTCATCTCGTCAAATCTTACATCTGTGTTCTTTTCAATGTCCTGCATCATGCTTAGGACGCTCATTTCGCCCCTATTTGCCATTTTGACGTATTCGTTGGCAGTTTGCATGACTGCGAGCAAACGTTTCGTAGAAAAGCCATATAAACGCCTCAGAGCCATCATGGTCGTAACGACATTAATCGTATCAGCCCAATCTTCTCCATCATTAAATCCATTCTCATAGGCTTCTCTCTCCATGCTTTTGATCTGGCTATGGCAGTTAATCATTGCCCGTCCGAACGCTTGAGCCGCCTGATTGGGCTGAGCTAGAGGAAATCTCTGCTTTCGTGGCTTTGCTTTAAGTTTACTGCTCACGCTTCACGCACCTCCTAATCTGCCCTGTAACGGCCTCAAACTGCTTAAGCAATGAGCCATCATCATTCCGGTTCAAAGTCCGATCATAAGCCGGAGAGACGTCCCACAAGTCATTTACGAGGACGCCGTGCGCCACGCTGTTGAGCAGTGCACTCCGATGCGCTCCTGTGATGCTTATGATCTCGTCAAGAGTGAACTCTCCGACATATTCAGTACCTTTGAACAGCTCATATAGTTTCATGCTTCTTCCTCCTTGTCACGAATTCATATCCTGTCAATCGGAATGCTCTCGGTGTCTTCGGGTGATCTGTTTCGATCAGGCCATCTGTTCGCAGCATGTCCATGTGGCGAAGCACCGTGACATTTGACACACCGACGCCATCAGCAATCTCTTTGTAAGACGGCGCGTACCGATGTTCTTTGATATACCGGCAGATGTACAGATATATGTCTTTGTGAATCTGCTGACCTTCTTTATACTTCTGTTTGTACATTCTTCTCACGCTCCTCTTTCATCTTCTGCGCTCTTTTAAACATTTTTTCGAGATAGTCCGCATAAGCCAATAACATATGATCTACAAACCCGTTTTTTCGATATTTTTCTGACATGATATGAATCTGTTCTGTCACCTGCTGCCAGTATTCATCATTTTCTTCGATTCCGGCAGTCTGAAGAACCAGTGCCGGGAAGTCAATCTGCAAGAACTTAATAGTGTTTGGTATCTGCTCGTGCGTCACTCTCATGTTTATACACCTTCTTCTACCTCAAAACTCTGTTCAAGAAGTCGCTCATTATCCTTGCTAAACGCCTTAATATAGCTTTGTTTTATCGGTCTGATAAAATGTATACCATTAGCGGATTTTGCCCGGGAAACAGCCACATAGAACTGCCCAGGATCCCAACAGCAAGGATCGATGTTGATTTTCTCGAATGTCTGTCCCTGTGATTTATGAATACTGATCGCCCAGGCAAGTTTCACTGGGAACTGAGAGAAAGAACCTACTTTTTTGCGGACAATCTTCTCTTTTACGATCTTCTGACCGTCTTTCTCCTGCTCAGATTCCTCGATAACCTGTTTCTCAATGTCTTTACTGTATCTGTACAGATTAACTGTTTTGCCTTTATCGGTCTTGATAACCAGATAGGATTCCTCAAACTCTCCGTTGTCCACAATTTTCTGGATAATGCCGATTGTTCCGTTTACATAATTCCCGGACAGATCATTAACTGTAATCATCACTTTTGCACCAACATTAAGAATTAAGTCCTCTCTGGCAAATGCGATATTCTTGATATCGGCAGATGTTAACTCACCGTCAACTGCTGCATGAAACACTTTTTCCGTCTTTTTATTCAACTTGCCAAGAAAGGTATTGTTAATTCTGTCAGCTTCTGCATTAGTGCCAACCAAGAACGGTGCTTCCGGTATAACCTTGTCTGATTCGTTATTCTCCAGATATGCTATTGATTTACGGATATTATTGCCGTATTTAATATCGTTCAGCACATATTTGAATCCCTCGTCATTCTGTCTGCATACTTCATCAAGCTTGATATACTCAAACGCCATATCTTTCCAATATTCAGACATGAAAGCATATCCGTGTTCGTACTTTCCGCCCTTTCCATAATCAGATCCATACATCCGGCAGAGAATTTTACGGTCATCTGTCGTGACAACTGGCGGAAGCTGGTAGAAATCACCAATTACGATCAGTTGAACGTCTTCTTTGTCCTCTCCGATCAGAAGTCTGTCAACTGCTCTCTCTTCATTCTCCGTGATGATCGTCTTTGCAATCATATTGAACAAATCGAACCGGCACATGCTGATTTCATCAATGATAAGAACATCTGCTTCTTTCAGAAGTTCAGCTCTGGATTTCACCTTTTTCTTATAGTCCTCAAATTTAATTGAAATATTCAATGCCCGGTGTACGGTAGTTGCCCCATATCCGATATTATCCGCAGCTATTCCGGTAGTAGCAGATACCAGAACACTTTTACCAGCTTTTTCTGCCTCATCGATGAACGTTTGGATAACTGTTGTCTTGCCGGTTCCTGCATCACCTGTCAGAAAAACATTACTGCCAGACAGCATTGTGTCTAATGCATATCTTTGCTTTTTATTGAGATCATCTTTTTTCATTTTGTAACCACTCCTTGTAAAAATTATGTCAACTAAATATTTTTGTAATATTCAATTAATTTTGCTATAATAAATCTAATTGTATATACTTTTTAATTTTGTAACCAACGTGTAACCGACTTTTTCGACCTATTGGTTACGCCAAAACCCCTTATTTTATGCGGGTTTCAGAGATATGTAACCGTGTAACCAATGTAACCAAGGTTTTCATATAGGAGAATCACTAGAGTATATGTTTTTTATACACTCTCAAACTTTCTCCTATAGGACGTTTTTTTTCGTGTTACAACGGTTACATGGTTACAAATTATGAAAATGGAACATTCGTTCCTTCGCTGGCGGGTGCGAAATCAGCTTC
>UMGG01031364.1_pt1 | contig 65627 bp, 76 predicted proteins | sample 1965211 | NCBI WGS metagenome assembly UMGG01 (sample SAMEA4836064, study PRJEB28245) | human gut metagenome | biome: gut microbiome; material: fecal sample | place: Denmark | collected 2008 | reverse complement strand
TATATTATAATTTATTTATATTGTCTCATGTCTCATTTTAAAAAAAGGACAGTAGACCTGTTGAAAATCAATGACTTATGATGAGACAACCGTCTGTCTCCCCGGAACCCACGGAACCCACGGAACCCGTTCTATTACTCATTCAGTTTCAACGAGTTTCGAGTGAGACAACAGCAGTGAAACTCCATGTCTCATTTCATAACTCATTTGCCCTCAACTCCTTAGCATACGTTCTCCCCCAGCTACCGTGGGTTCCGTGGCACGGAGCACGGAAATCTCCCGGACAACCATGTCCCGGTACTTGTCCGGGGGGTCCAGCCAAAACCGCAAAGCTCTCCGTTCTTTCTGGGGACCTACAAGAAGATTGCAAATTTTTACTTGACAATCCTTCGCCCCTGTCCTACTGTGTGCTCGCCCCGTGTGGCGGCCATTATTATCACAAACCAAAACGAACATGCAAATAAATTATACCAATGACATGCAGAAGAGAGGAGCATTCCACCTCTTCCTCCTGAACGAAGTCCTCTACAACATGGGAGAAAGTTATGCCAGCCCGAAGGTACTTGCTCCCGTCTACTTGCAGGAACTGCTCATTCACGGACTACTCGTCCCCAAAAAGAAGCACCCCGCGAAGCGGAGGACGTTGGGAGAGGTCTCCTATCAGCACCGGGCACTCTTTGAGCGATTGAACAGGGTGAAAGATACGGGCTACCTCAATCCAATAGCGGAGGACATTCCCTTCCATCGAGACACCTTGTACGGCCCTATGACCTCGATGGAACAATTCGAGACCACCGACACGGCGACGAAAATAACTCCCGAACTGCCCGAATCCCTTAACGTACTCATCGCCCTCGTGCTCCTTAACGGTGCACCTGTAACCGAGGAATACATCACACAGCGGGCGAAAGGACCGGAGGGTAATCTGGATTTCGACTTCCGCTGGTTCAGTGCCATGTTCCTCACGTCCTGCCCCTATGGCCGTGAGCCTCGCTACTGTCTCTCCCAAGTGGGCATTGACTTTGGCCGGATAGTCTATGATTATGTTCTTAACCACTATGAGCATGTGCCTAATGCCAGCTATTGGAGAACGAAGTTGCCGGATACGGAATTGGGGTCTCCTTTCACTCTCAACCCCAACCCGGCTCCGGGGTTCCAATATAAACACAGCTTCATTATCCTTAGCCTCCTTGGTGACTTCATGGGTGTCTCGCGCATAACGAAGTCCGACCTTGTTCGCATCCTTCAGCTCCCCGGCGGTGAGCGTAGCGTAGAGAATGCGCTCTCCGAGCTGACGTCCGAAGGTTTTGCCGAGTATGATGAAGAGACGCGTACCTATGCTCTCACCCACCTCGGCGCAGTCATGTATGGCCTATACGCTACCCGCATCATGGAAATCTAATCTCTTACCTCGAATGACCACAGCACTTCTCAACGATGAAACAGTTCAGAAACTTGAACTGACCTTTACCGCACCCCGCATCTCCCAGTTGCAACTGGCCGAAGGTATGAAGAAGCTCCCCACCGGGGGTAGTTGCAACCATGCCGTCGCTATTGCCCTGCCGGAGGTCCTTCGCCTTCTCATGGACATGCCGATTGAGAATCGGGAACTGATGCAGTACTACTATCAGGTACAACTCTTTAAGGTGATGCAGGGGAAGCTGGACGAGAACTCGCTCTCCATGCCTCCCGTATATAAGACCATCCTCACCAACTGGCGCAAGCATGGTGTAGAAGCTAAGGATATTAAGCCCGCGCTTCCTGCCCTCGTTCCTTCTGTCCAGTTCCTAAGCAAGCCCGGATTGTATGACTACGCCCTCGACAGCAAGGGTGCAAGGTACTATACCAACCGTAGCCTCGTCAGCGTGGAGGGCACGTCGTGGCGGCATACGGGTATCTTTGGCATTGACGTGGACCTCAAGGAGAACAAGAAACATACCGCGGAAACCCTTCTCGCTACAGCGCAGGAGAAACTCCCCCGGCTGGATGGATTCCTCTTCGCGTATGTCAGCCCCAATCAGGGGATTAAGGCGTTCTTCCAAATCTCCAACTCTACGCTCCAATACCTGAACCAGAACCCGCAGGTGGTGGAGGATGAGGGAAATGAAGAACTGGACGTGAAGCGATTGGCAAATGAACGCATCTATCTCCACAAAGCAGTATATCATTCCCTCGCGCAGTACATCCACGAGGGAACCGGATTTGTTCTCGACATGGCCTGTACTGACCCTGCGCGGATGCAGTTCTTCTATCTGGACACTTTCATCCCCGGAACCCCCGGAACCCCTCGATTCCATGTACCCGATATGGAGAAGGCGAAAGCGGATTACCTCCAATACGACAAGAACCGGGCGGTCAGTTACGAACTCCCATCCGTCGCTCCCGGTGCGCCTCGCCCCAAGATATTCGAGGACTTCATTGCGTGGTTGAAGGTGAACGAGTATTACGATACCGCCGAAGGTCTCTCCCGCATGGACTATATTAAGGGAGACGGTTGCCTCTATGGCGAGTGCCCGCAGTGCAAGGGAGGCAAGTCGGGCAATAGTCAGAACACGGACCTTCGCTTCTATCCCAATCCCCAGTACCCCCGGCAGTCCTACTTCCACTGCTTCCATGCCAGTTGCAATGGCGCGAACCCGGAGATTACGTCGGTGCAATGGCTCTTCGACATGTACTTGACGGAGTTGGAGGGGGAAGCCGAGAAGAAAGCAGGGGTTGAGCCGTGGTGTCAGGACCCTCTCCTGATGAAGTGCTTCATGCAGGGAATTGCTCCGGTAAATACGAACACCCCTCTCCCGGAGGTCAGCGCGTTGAAGCTCTGCTCTCTCAAGTTCCCCTATGTCCGAAAGAACAAGGCGGGCAAGAGCATCCCCATCCTGACGGACGAGAACATCAAGTATCTTCTCCATCATGGCCTAAATCTCCGTGCCTTCCGTCGAATGAACACGAACGAACTCCTGCTCTTGGACTTTAAGAACAGTAGGTGGTACGAGACGAGCAATACTATATTGAGCAAGATTTCAAGCTTCTGGCAGTTGATTGTTCCCGGTCAGGCGATTCCTATTCAACGCCTTCGCGAAGCCTTGTCGAGTATTGCACAGGCCAATTACTACCACCCGCTGGCTACGTTCGTCAGCTCCCGTCCTTGGGACGGGCAGGACCGTTTGCGTGCGTTCTTGGACTTCCTTCCAATGAATCAGAATGTAGACATGCCCGAAGGCTGGACCCCGGACAAGTACCGGGACATGGTGCTCACGACATGGCTCATCACCCTGTGGAAGCGCGTGACCCGTCGTCTCTGCTTCCTCACCCATACGGAATCCCAGACCAGCTTCCCGCAGAACTACATCCCCATGCTCACTGGTGCACAGGGGCTGGGTAAAACGAAAGCCACGGACTGGTTGTTCCGTGGGGTCCGTAATGACGTGGCTAGCTCCATCGAAGGATTGAATAGTGCGGATAGCGTTGTCCAGATGGCCCGGCACTCTGCTATCATCTTGGACGAGATTGATGAAGAAGTCGCTAACAAGGCGAAGGAGAGCAAGTTGAAGCGAATCATTACCGGGGAATCTGAAAGTTGCCGTGTTGCTTTCGCCCAGTCTACGGGAACCTATGAGTACTGCGCAAGTATCATTGGGAGTACGAACCAAGAAGAGGTATTGAGAGATACCACAGGTACTCGCCGTTACTATCCAGTAATCCTAAGTCCACGCACCACGCCGGAGGAAGAAATCCCTGCGGGGTTTAGTGCCAATAGCTGGGCGGTGGAGAAGCTCTTCGAACTGGACAACCAGCAACTTTGGGCACAGATTAAATACATGGTAGACGCCCATGAAGATGGCGAATACCGTTGGGCTAATCTGGAAAAAGTTGGTGCATTCCTCGCGGAACAGTATGCCAGTCGCCGAGGCAATGATACTGACCTGACGAAGTACCTCGTCCCCGTGGCTCTCAATGATACGGACACGAAGGGCGCGAAGCTCTCCAAAAAGATACCGGGCGACTTTACCTCCATGCGCAATATCCTCGCCTATGTCCGTAAGAACTTCGGAGACATGGAGAAGGTGGAGAACTGGGCAGACGACAACTTCAAACGAGACCTCATTGCGTCCTATGGTAAGGATTCAGTAAATCGTCAAAACGTCAAACGCCCCGATGACCCTAAGCGCACGAAGCGTTTCTTCTTCTTGCCAATCGACATTTGGTTGAAGGAAGCAAGCGCAGAAACGAAGGCGCGGGTGTATTCACAATATGAACACATTAAGGTACTTGCGGAAGTCATGTAAAATTTCTTCCAAAAACTTCTTGACAAAAATCTAAGCTATGATACATTGGCCTCGTCACCGGGATTCCGGGGCGGGGCCAATCCCGTTCCGCTAATCCCATAGAATAATAAAAGCAAACCAGCAATAAACATGACTACGACCGACGACAACATGATTACCGAGTTGAAAGCTCTTGAATCCGAGCTTCGCTCACAGGTGGAAAAAGCCGAAGCGGAATTGAAGTCCCTTCGCAATAACCACAACCGCATTGTCAAGCTAATCAATCTCCTTGATGGTCTTGGCAACTTGATGAAGAATACGCACGTTACCACGGTTGCGGATTCCCCTCGCCCCGGCTATAGCAAGAATGGCAAGAAGCTGGGCCGCCCGTCCAATGAACGTCTCGCCAACTTGAAGGCGCAGAACCAGAACCTCCGCGAACGCTTTGAGCTTAGCCAGAAGCGTGACCAGCTGAACAAGTGCATCGACAGTCTTGACTGGATTATCGACCTGCAGGAAGAAGAAGGTGAATACTAAATCTAACCTCTTATGCCCAAAAGACTTATGACATTGGAAGATACAACATACTCTCAAAGATTAGGGATAACCTCGAGGACACGTTGGAGAGGATGCTTCCGGTTCTCTCATTCATACCCTTTGTCCTTACCCTAGTGGTTAAAGGGTATTCTCCTGAATATTCGTGGATGACGTGCTTCTTAGCGGTACTCGGCAGTCACGTTCTTCAAATTCTCTTTGTTGTTACGGTGAACTCCATTCCGAAGAAGGATTCTTTCTTTTTCGGGGCGGTCGCCGCCGCTGGTTTCTACTTAGTCCCTGTACTCTGCCTCTATTCGATGAAGAGCTAAATCATGAAAGACCTAGCAGAGTTATCCCCCTACATGGGCATCTATTACCTCTCCCTATCTATGGGCTTTCTGGTCAATGGTATGCCCCTACTGGCCTCCCTCATCTTCTCGCTCATTCTCGTCCTCATCGTTCTGTGGGTGTGGTCCTTCATCTACATCACCATCACGCATCTATTGAAACGGAGTAACCGGGACATGAACATCAATATCTTCGGCCTCTCCGCAACATTGGTCACTCTCTTCTTCATAATTATATCACGCTAAACTATGTACAACGAAATTGCAATCGCCGCCCAAACTGTTGATTCCCACTTCTCCTATATGGGATTAGAGGAATCAGCCGCTGACCTCCTGCGCCATCTTCTGTGGGAGATTGAAGAATACCGGGAAGCTGACGCGGAGGACCGCGTAAAGGAGGCAACCGACATCGCCATTCTCGCATTGCGCCTCGTCGCGGCGACCGGACGGGACGAAGGTTTCTCCTTTGAGGATGGGATATTCCTCGCAAACGAAAAATGCCGGGAAGTCGTGAACCGCATGAACCGTGCCGTGAAACTGTACAAGAAGGACAGAGCCGCCGGAATTCCTATGAGCACCCCACAAGAATACTACGCGCAAGCAAAAGAACAGCTAAATACACCCAAACACTAATGCACGAAGAATTAGACCACCCCCCTATATCATTTTCACTGCCTCGCATTCCGGGGTATGAAATGGAGATTACAGACGACCAGACCAAACTCACAGGCGATACTCTTGCCGTTGACTTCGAGACATACTACGAGGGCAACTACTCCCTCAAGTGCATGGACCCGCATTCCTATTGCAGGGACCCACGGTTTGACGCATACATCATGTCCGTCTATGACGGGAAGTACTGCTGGGTAGGACATCCGAAGGATTTTGATTGGGAGAAAACTACGAAGGACAAAACCCTCGTCGCGTTTAACGCCAGCTTCGACTATGCCGTTTACCTCTTCGCACTTCACGCGCCGGGGGCCAAGGGCATCCCGTGCACGCCAAGCTTCCAGCCGCCCTTCAAGGAGTGGCTCTGTTCCCGTGCCGCTTCCAACTATCTCGCCATCTATGGCTCTCTTGACAAGATTGTCGCAAAGCTTTGGGGCGTAGAGATTAGCAAGGAGGTCCGAGCCAAGGCCGAAGGCGTTGATTTCCGCAAGATGGAAGTCATCCCAGACGACATGAAGGAATACGTGGCGGGCGATAGTTACTACTGTCTCGCCGTGTGGGACAAGATGAAGAACTTCTGGCCGGAAGATGAACGGGAATGCTGGCTCAATACCTGCATCATGGGATGGCGCGGAGTTCCGACTTCCCGTCAGTATCTTCTTGACGGATTGGAGAAACTCCATCAGGCGCAGGAGGAATACAAGGAAGCTATCCCGCTTGAAAAGAAACTCTCCATTCCCCAACTACGTAGAGCGTGCGAGGAACTGAACATCCCGCCCCCCACAACCACCAGCAAGTCCAGCGAAGATTTTACGGACTGGCTGGAAGAGTATGGCCACCTCGTTCCGTGGGTAACTCTTATCGGGAAGTACAGGAGCGTGAACCGCATGATTAGCATTACCGAGCGTATGCTTTCCCGCGTCTATACTGACCATGAAGGGATAGAACGTCTCCCCTATACGCTGACCTACTGTGGCGCAAGTACGGGTCGTTGGACTGCCGGGGGCGACAAGCTTAACCTGCAACAGCTTAACCGTGAAGACGTTCTGGGCTTTAACCAGCGCAACGCCATTCAAGCACCCGAAGGGTATAAGCTCGTGGTATGTGACTGGGCCGGGATTGAAGCACGTCTGACCGCTTGGCTCTGCGGGCAGGAGAAAATTCTTGATACCCTCCGTGCTGGTGAGAAGGACATCTATGCCGCTAACGCGAAAGGTTGGGGCCTCATCCCCGCGGATGTCAAGGACTTCAAACAGTACTGCAAGGAAACTCCGGGGCAAGCGGACCTTCGTCAGCATGTGAAGGCGGGGGTACTTGCTTGCGGCTTTAGTGCTGGATGGAAGGCTATTCAACGCTCGAACCCCGGAATGGACAGGGACCAGTGCCAAGCGATTGTGGACATGTACCGCAGTCGTAGCCCGGAAGTGGTGGCATGGTGGAGAGAGTTGGACGCATTAGCGGCTCGCGGCTATCGTACCCCCTCCCATAGCTTCGCGCTCTCCCTTCCCTCTGGCCGGAAGCTCTATTATCGTAACTGTTACAAGAAACTCATTCAGCCGAAGGACGGTCGTCGTCCCTATTTCGCAACCTGCGTCGATTTCGGATACAAGTCCTCCATCGTCAATACTAACCTCCTTAGCAACAATAACATCCAGTCAATCGCACGTGACCTCATGGTCCGCACGTTCAACCGCCTGTGCAAGGAATTAGAGGGTGCGCAACCTATCCTTCTCGTGCATGACGAAGCCGTAGTGATGGTCCCGGCCGACCATGCCGAGGAATACGCCCAGCGCATCGAACAGATAATGGAAGAAACTCCGCAGTGGGCTTCTTCCCTTCCGCTCCTTGCCGAACCTGAAATCATGGACAAGTACAGAAAATAATGAACGCGCTTACTCCATTCCCGCCCCAAGAGGATTGCATCCATGATATGGTGGATGCAATTACCCGGCACGGCTATGTGATAAATAAATCCTGCACGGGTACGGGGAAGACATTGGTTACTATCGAAACCGCGAAGGCTATGGGCAAGAGGCTCCTCGTCGTCTGCCCTGCCATCGTAGTGACCCAATGGAAGCGAGCGATTGAACAGCAAGGAGCGGACGCGGTGGATGTCCTCTCATGGGAGAAGGTGCGCCGGGGGAGTACCTCCTACTACAAACGCCCCACCAAGGTTCCCAAGTCCCGGACAGTCTTCGGGGCTTGGACCCTTCCCGACGATTCCTTGCTGGTCCTTGATGAAAGCCACAAAGCCAAGACCTATGGCAGTCAGAGTAACATCATGGCATTAACTGCGGCCCATCAAGGACTTCCGACGATTATGCTCTCTGCCACTCCCTTCGTCTCCCCTCTTGACATGAGCGTTCCCGCAACGTATGCCAAGTGGATTCAAGACCCTCGGCGTGGGTTCTGGCTCTGGGCACGCATGCACGGATGCACCGATAGCTTCTGGGGGGGCATCGAGTTTAAGCTCAACCCACGTAACCTCGCCATGATGGAGAGCCTGAAACAAAAGCTCTTCACTGCTGGGGTTATGACAGAGATTGACAAGGATAGACTTGACACATTCTTCCCGGAGAATAGAATCGAATATCTGTCCGTGGACGTAGACATGAAAGGTATGAGAGAGATTAAACAGTTGCAGAAAGCACTTGACAAGCTGGACAAATCATGGGACCAGTCCATCGAACGGGCTAACGAGAAGGGAATCGAACTTCCTGCTATCGTTGAACTCCTTCGGCTTCGCCAGCAATCTGAATTGGCTAAGCTCCCCACGATGGCAGAGAAGGCAGTTGAACTTCTGGACAGCGGATATAGCGTCGCCATCTTCGTGTCTTTCCTCGACAGTCTTTCCACACTCTCGGAACTCATTAACAATAAATCGGGTAAGACAATCGCTTATGCCGAGATTAGTGGAGCGGTGACTGGGAAGAACCGACAGGAAGAGGTGGACAAGTTCCAACGGAATGAAGTTCCTCTCGCTCTCGTGCAGATTAGTGCAGGAGGAACTGGGGTATCGCTTCACGATACGGAGGGTGGCCACCCCCGCGCCGCACTCATCTCGCCGGACTACGCAATCGTCAATTTGCTACAGGCACAAGGACGTATCGCCCGCCTCGGTGCAAAGTCACACACATTGCAATACATCGTGACCGCCTCCGGTACGGTGGAAGAAAGAATTATTCAAGCACTCAACACAAAAGAAATTTGTCTTAACGCATTAACATCAAATGGCTAATAACGAAACCAACACTCACAGCAAGTATAGTCCGAGTAAGATGGCATTGCTCGCTACCTGTCCCGGATATGTACCTCGCCCCGTGACTAAAGAGGAAGAAGAGGATGACTTCTCCCCGGCGGCCATTGGGACCCGTGTTCACGCGGCCCTCGAAACCAAGAACCCAGAATCCCTTCTTACCAAGCATGAACACATCCTCTACACTGCGGCATCCAACATGGTGGATAGGCTCATGTCCATCTTCGCAACCGAGGTACAAACGGACAAGGTAGAAGTACTCCCGGAACATAAGTTTGAAGGAATCGTCTTCAACCCAGACGATGAAGCACAAACCGGAACGGCTGACGTTCTTGTCCGGCATGGTGATACTTCCATGATTATCGACTACAAAATGGGGATGGTCCCCGTATCCGACCCTGCCGAGAATACCCAGTTCATTTACTACGGTTTGCTGGAAATGGCAGAACGCCCTGAATGTAAGCGTATTATCCTTGCGGTGGTACAACCCAGCCAGACCGAAAGCATGAAGATTGCGGCGTTCTACCGTGATGGTAAGGGTCCGAAGTTCACCACGGATATGTCTGTCGTCCCTATGGATGAAGCTACCGCGAGGGAAAGCATGGGCGCAGTCATTGCCCGCCATTGCCGTGACGCCGAGAATCCCTATGCCTACTCCTCCTCTCCGCACGTCTGCCCCTACTGTTCCCGTCTTGCCCAGTGCAAGAAGGTGACTAGCATGGCCCGTAACTTCTCGCTCAAAGTGTTGAAGGACAAGGACCTAGCCGAAGGGATGATTGATAACGTCGGTACGGCGATGGACAACCCGGAAACCCTTGGCTCCCTTCTTTCCTTTGCGAACATTATCGCGGAGGCCAACAAGGTGCATAAGGACTATGCCAAGACCCTCTTCGCTTGTGGCGTCGATGTCCCCGGCTGGAAGTATGCACGGCGAGGTAATACCGTGAAGGTGGATAATGATGCCTTCCGTGCCTACGTCGAGCAGTACATTTCCCCAGAGGAAATTCTGGACAGCATCTCCCGCCTCCCTGTGTCGAAGCTTCTTGACATGGTGGTAGATAAAAACAAAGTTGAAGGAGCCACCCGTGCCGAGATGAAGGAGGCCAAGGAATCCTTACTCGAAGAGCTTCAAGAACTTGGAGTAGTGAAAGAAGTGACGAGCGCGATGGCTTTGCTCAAAATCAAATAAAGTTCTTGACATTTCACGGACTTGTGATATGTTCTGTTTCGGAAATTGCCGCGAGTGATTCACCGAGTAAAGAAGCTCGCAAACACAAACCACGAATACAAAGAATACTATGGCTACAAAAAATACCGAACCCAAAGCTGACGCATTGGAACTGGGAACTCCCGAACCCAATCAACTCGCAACCGCTACGGAATACCACTCCTTCGAGGGCGAGACCGACGTTTCGGACATCCAGATTCCCTACCTCAAACTGTGGCAAGCCTCTTGTGATGAAGCCAAATTGGAAAAACCGATTGGCAGTTTGGGCGCGTTCCTTCTCAACGGTCTGGTCGTTGCCGAGCGCAATAATCCTCTTGAATGTATCATATTGAAGGCTCGTAAGTTCTTCCGCGAACACATCCCGTACAACGAACGTCAGCCCGGCGTTTACGCTAAGACGTGGAATACGAAGGAAGAGTATGAAGCAGAAGGATTCGACAAGTCGCAAGTCAACCGTGCCCTTGCCATGTGGCTACTGGTTAAGAAGCCGCAGGGTATTAAGGACGCAAGTACCACCGAGGATGACCTTGACGCTCTCTTCACTATTGACTTCATGGGCGACCAGTGGACGCTGGCACGATACACCCCGGAAGGTAACCAGTACACGGGCGTTGGTGCTCCCTTCATTCAGTTCATGATGTTGAAAGGTAGTAAGCTCGGCTCCCTGCCCTTCCGTGTGCAGATTGGTGCACAACGCGCCGTCTCCCGCGACGGGAAGAACAGCTACGCCAAAGCGTTCCTCAAGTTCAAGCCGCACCCGGTGGAAGGACAGGTTGAAGCCATCCAAGAGATGGGCCTCCTTTCCGCGGTGACTAAGTAACCCCCTCCCGGCCCTGACGGGTTTATCCCGTAGCACCGCATTGCGGGTAAAAAAGGGGCACGTTCCATTCGGCCATCCCATACCGGGGTGGCCGTCTTATTTTCCGGCTTGACTAGTAGGGATTTATCCAGTATAGTCTGTCATGCAGATTATTGGTTGTGACCCCGGAACCCACGGTGCCCTTGTACTCGCGGACACCCGGAGCAAGAAAATCTGGATAAAGCACATGCCAGAAGACGAAAGGGAACTGGAAATCATATTGAACAAACTGCCACGCAGCCGTCATCGTATCATGTACATTGAGAAGATGAGCTATGCCATGAGCGGAGGCGGCAAGGTATCCAATCCGAGAAGTAGTGGCGTATTGGGAGAGGCAACCGGGAAGGTCCTTGGCTATGCCGCGGCGGCAGGGTACACTGTCACAAAGGTTTCCCCAATCGTATGGATGCGGGCTATGGGCGCGTATGATACGGGACTAACCGCAAGGGACCGGACCAAGTGGAAGAACAACCTGAAACGCATCGCGATGGAGAACTTCCCCGGCGCGAAGGTGACATTGCAGAACGCTGACGCTCTTCTCATTCTATTGTACGCGTACCGGGAACTGAACGACGACCACACACTGACCCTCGACAACTGGGATATAGAAAGGATATAACATGGCACGACACTTTACCCGCTACGGACGACAATGGGAGTACGGAGTATCAGAGCTTGACATCGAACTCTGGTGCTTCAAATACGCATGGCCCGAAGAGAAGGGAGGGCTGGGCAGGTATGGACACGCTAAGAACGCCATCAATCTCCTGTGGAATTACAAGGGCAGTCCTACTCCTATTATCTGGACGCCGTGGGTTGAACGGATGATTGAAACCGCGTGCAAATATGATGTGGTCATCATGGGTGGAGGCTCGTCCTCTGGGAAGTCATTATCTATGGCTATCATGGCGACGCTCTTCTATCTGGCCGACCCCGTCGATACCCTTTGCCTAGTCACCTCGACTACTATTGAAGGTGCGAAGAAACGTATCTTCAAGGATATTAAACGGTTGTGGCGCAAGGAATTTCCGGGTAAGCTCGTTGATGGTAAGGGACAGATTAAAGGCGTGAACGAGGACGGAGATATTGACGATTCCCGCGGCATCTCCATTATCCCCTGCGCGAACGTCGGCGACCCCAGTAGCCGATTTATCGGTATTAAGGCAAAGAACATGCACGTATTTTATGACGAGCTTTCCGAATTGCCGATTGAACTCGTCGAGGTGTGGCGTACCAACCTCATCACCAACAGAGCGGACACGCCTCCTACCCTGATGGCCGCCTCTAACCCCAAGAGCCGCACCGATGCCTTTGGTGTTATGGCTATGCCCAAGGACGGGTGGAACAGCGTCGACATCTTTGAGGAATACGAGTGGGAGACCAAGGACGGGATTTACATCCGCTTCGACAACACCCAGAACCCCCGCATCAAATATGGCCGCGAGGATTGGAGCTTCTACACTCCGTTGGACATTGTTCAGCAAACGATTGAACAGTACGGGGAGAATAGTCCGTTCGTGATGCGGTTCCACCGGGCCACCTTTTCAGATGATACGGAAGAAGGTTCGCTAATGTCGGAGGCTGAAATTTACGGCAGTGGCGCGGATGCCATGCCCGTCTGGGGAGACGGCGAGTTGATTACCATCGCAGGATTGGACCCCGCCTACACCAACGGCGGTGACCAGTCCTGCCTTAAACTCGCCAAAGTCGGACGAACGGTTGAAGGGCTTTGGGCGTGCGCGGTGTTCCGTACCTATCTGTTGAAGTCTACGTCCGACAAGGAACGGATGAAGCAACGAAACTTCGACATCGCCCAGCAAGTTGGAGAGATTCTCCGGGCCAACGGGGTTGAAAGTAAGTACCTTGCCGTGGACGTAACTGGCGGTACGGGTTTCATCGACATCCTCGCCCAGCACGTCGGCACAGACTTCCAGACGGTCAGCTTCGCGGGTATGGCGAGCAAAGTGCCCATTGGCCTGTTGCAGAATCAGGAGGCATGCCAGCAATATAGCAACAAGGTCTCCGAGCTTTGGGGATGTATGAAACTGGCAATCAATGCTCGCCAACTTTATGGCCTCGACCCGACAACTATCGTCGAGCTTAAATCCCGGCTCTACACCATGAACGGAACCCGAATTGCCGTGGAACCCAAGGCGGCCATGAAGAAACGGATTCATAAATCCCCAGACAACGCGGACGCACTAGCACTATTGGTGCACGTGTGCCGGGGACTCATGGGGCCGGAGTTCGGTAAGATTAGGCTTGACATTCAGAACCATAAGGTGGTAGAACATCAAGAGGTAATCAAATATCGCGAAGACGGGACTGCGTACATCGAAGCCGCAGACATTGGCAGGTACCTCGGAGGATTCGTCGGAGGCAATGCCCCCGCTCCTGCCTCCGCTCCTGCCCGCGACACCTTTGCCTCCGACGTAACCGCCGCAATGCAAACCCTTTGGAACTGATGGATTTAAGAGCCGCCGCAAAGATAGCCGCCCCCAAACCAATCACTAACGAGAACACCGTTATAAGGAAGGCCATTGAGATGTACAAGGCCGGAACTCCCGTGCCCGTCATCTCGGAAGTTACTGGCCTCCCCCGTGAACGTGTTGATAAGATTGTTGATAGCGTCCAACTCTCGAAGGAGGAACTGGCTATCCGCAATGAACTTCTCAATACGTACACACAGAACACACAGGCACGCATCCTCCAACGCCAAGAGGCGAGGACGAAGATAGAGCTTGACATCGTTGAATCCATGAGTAGCCAGTACAAAGAACTGATGAACAGTGGATTCTCCCGTGTCGCTTCCTTCATGGCCGACGCAGAGATACAATCCATTAAGGATGTACCTCTCTTCCTCTCTATCCTGGAGCGAAGCCACGGTCTGTGGGAGAAGTTTAACGAAGCGATTGCGAAGCGCGACATGGACCTACTGTCACAGGTCATCCAGCAGTTCGAGCTGGAACAAACCGAGATAGTGACGCAGATGGGATTGCAGGGTGGACCAGTAACTCTGAACAAGGATGGCACTCGTCCTGAACTGGAAGAAGGAAGCGCGGCCCGTACCATCACCTTGAAGCTCAAGAAGAAGGGCGAAAAGCCCGAAGCTGACGAAAAATAACATTGACAACATCGTCCATTCGCGTATAGTGGGGCCATGTCCAAACCCGAAAACATACAGGAAGTATTCCGTCGTTGGACCCCGGTAGCCCTTATGGGTTTGCCGGAGGAAGTGAAGACCCCAGAAACGTTCCCCGATTATATGGGAACGGATGATGGACCGTTGTCTGTTGGTCATACCCAAGGGATTCTAACAGTTATCGGGTACTCCCACGATGTCCGATATCCCTATGTCGCACAATGTGCCTGTGGGAATGTGGTCACGATGAACCGTCTGCAATTAACGCGCAAGCAATACCATTGTGGATGCCTGACCCAAATCATGCGCTCATCCTATCTTATCCGCTTGCGGGTAGAAGCTATGCGTTCATGGTGGCAACAGGTTCCTCTGTGGCTCGATGACCTTGACAAGCTTCGCGAACACGCGAAGAAGTACAAGAAGGCCGTCAAGAGAACGAACAAGTATAATGCCAAGCTCTCCCGTGTCGAGTACGCGGACGACCCGCTGACGTTTGACAGGGAGGTAGAGACCTCCGGTAGCCCTGACGGGGTGGACGTCTTCCTTTCCCTCATCGCACCGTCGGAGGAATATAGTCAGTTCCTACGCAGTATTGCCGAGAAGCTGACCAAGGAATATAAACCTTGGCCCGCAATCCCAATGGCGAATACAAGCGCGTATGCCAGTTACAAGAACGAACTGCCCGAATTTGACGCGGCTACCTTCATTAACTTCGTCAACTACCTTGCAGACGCACTAGAGGATAAAAACCTGAAACCCACGTCCGACAATGGCGATAAGTGAGAATGCCGCCGTCTTCCATGAGGTAGCACGGGATAAGGAGGTGTGGGGAAAAGCATGGAGATACCGTGCCTACTACCTTGCGTGGGTGAACGGGAAGTCCGCGAGGCTTGCGCCTACACGTGGCGAGGTCATGCACCCCTACCCCGACCGGGCGAACCCTACACACGTGATGGCCTTTAAGGATGTTGACCCCATATATGGAGTGCGTCCTAAATACTTTCGGACAAAGATATTCTCGAATAGTACGGAAACCCCACTCGTTAGACCCCTCACGCTAACTCCGGGCAGTCCTCGAAAGTACCCCTTCTTCTCCTATCTAATGTATGAGCCCCTCATCGAATCCCAGCTCTACTTCCGCTGGTATCTCTTCCAGCAGTTGGTAACTGAATGGGCATTCAATATCCTGCCGCCTCAAGCGGACACATCCTTGGGCATACGGGCTGAACGCCGCGCCCTCAAAGCAAGTAAACCAAAATAAACGACAATGGCTACAATAGCAATCTCTTGTGAACCTCGCGTCCTCATCAACGGCGCGAACATTGCACAGAACCTCATTGACAGCGTTGCGGCTTCCAGCCGTGGCGACCACGATGTTTGGCTCCTGCTCCCTTACCGAGCCAAGGCCGCCGCTGAACCCATGATTAAAATCTTGAAGAATCAGTTCCGAGACCTTCGCACGATTGAGTTGCTGACCCCTGTCATGGGTAGCTACGCTCTCGTTACTCATCTCTTCGCCCGACTGCAACAGGCTCTGGCTTACGAGAACGCGCCGGACGAACGAGCTATCATTTGGGTTTCCGAACGCGGCAATGAAAAGTTTAAACCCGGCGCGATTGATACGCTGGATGCAACGTTCTATCGCAAGAAGGCTCCGGTTATTGCGGGCAAGTATTTTACGATTCCTGCCACCGAGAACTCTTATGAATCCCGCACCGTGGACGGAACCTTCGTCATGTCCAGCCAGCTGGCGAAACTCTATCCCCAGCGAGTTCCCTACGTCACCATCTCCCAGCATTTCCGTCTCTTCCTTGACAAGGTGCTGACCGAGAAGTGCTTCAACGTGGAGAACTGGGACGACCTCATCACTGTTGGTGAAATCCCTGACGCGGACAACTTTAAGCTTCCCCAAGTTCTTGGCGAAGTCACGGTGACGACCCCTGCCGAGGTATCTATCGCCAGCATCAAAGCGGAATCTATCAATATGATGGGGCAGTCCGAGCAAGTAGGTGGAGCAACTAAAGCCCGCGAGGATTTAAGTGAAGCAGAAGACTTGACACCCAGCGCGAAAGTTGTTACACCTGCACCTGTGAAGCCCAAGACCAAGAAAGCCATGAAGGCTGATGCGGTTGAGGGTAAAGACGAAATTGACAAATAGTAGATATGCCGAAACCAGACGCAAATGCTCCCGTAGGTCCGGGGGTTATCGGCGTGGTTGACGAGAACGGAACCCTTCTCAAGCGAAGGGTTCCGACCGCTGACCAAGCCCGCGCCTTGCTCTACTTCTGCCTCACCGCTGACCAGCTATCCATGCAAGCAAGGACAGAGGCACAGGCAGAGCTGGACGGACAACGCCCGTATGACCCAATGGCCCTTTCCGCAGTTGGTCAGAATTATCGAACCAACTACAACTTCCGCACGATGCGGATTGTTCGTGAAAAGGTGGCGGCTAGCCTCCGCGAAGTGTGGGATAACCCCGAACTTGTTTCGGTGCAAACCACCTTCGGAGACAATGCTCGTCGCCCCATCTATTCTGACATCCTTTCCACCGAGGTGACGAAGATGGTCAAGTCCATGCCGGGATTCACTTCCATCATGACCGACCTTCTTCACAACTTCTCATTCCACGGCTTTGGCCTCGCCTACTTTGAGGACCCCGACACTTGGTACTTCAAGGCAGGTAGTCTGAACGAGTTTGCCTTCGAGCGAAAGGTTAAGCCGGACAGTAGCACCCTTGAGGTTGTGTTTGCTACTCGTACCCTTCGTGCCCATGAACTCTACGATTTCATTCGTGACCCGCAGACCGCAAGGGAAGCGGGCTGGGATGTGGAAGAGGTCATGAAGGTGTTGAAGACCTGTAGTTACAATCAGACAGTACAGCCCCAGCGTATCTCTTGGGAGACCGAGAAGATGCTCAAAAACGGAGACTACACCCTGACTGACGTAATTGGAACCAGTATTCCGATTGCCCACATGTGGGTTCGCGAATTCAACGGTACGGTTACTCATTCCATTTTCTTCGTCAACGGAAGCGGCGGCAATGGTCAAGATGTGAAGCGTGACCAGAACCGCGATGTAGATGACACCAAGTTCCTCTACACCAAGGAAGGAGCCTACAACTCTATGGAAGAAGCGTTCGTCCTCTTCCCGCTGGGCAGTAGCACCAATGGAGATATTCATGCCCTTCGCGGATATGGCAATGACCTTCTGCCTCACACTCGTGTCATTGACAAGTTGATGAACCAAGCGACGGACGCGGCGTTCCTCGGCATGGCTCTGAATGTCTCTGCCACCAATGAAACCTCCCGTCTCTCCGCAATGGTGAACCCGATGGGGGCCTATACCATTTTGGACCCGTCAACGCAAGTGGTTCCTAATCCCGTGCCGAATCTGCAACAGGTTGCCGGAACTCCCCTCGCATTCTTGCAGAACCAAATCCGGGAACGCTTGGGCGAGATTGACGTGAATGCTGATGGAGGCATGGGCCGCACCCAGCTGGAAGCTGAAATCCGTATGGGCAATGCGAGCAAGGTCAGCAATAACATCATGGATATGCTCTTGGAGCACATGACCATCCTTCTCCGTGAAATCGTTCGCCGTATCATCCGCAAGGACTACGATGAAGGGATTGGCGGGTTTAAGGAACGTGAACGCATGCTCCAACGTCTGGACGAAGCAGGTGTGCCAAGGGATGCCTTCTTCGCTATCGACCTTGACAGCGTTACCGCTCTCCCGCCTATCGGTGCGGGCAGTAAGGTTCGCCGTACAATGGCTCTCCGTCAGTGTCTCAACTACATGCAGTTCATGCCCCGCGCTGGGCAGGAACGTCTCATTCGTATGGCCATTGCCAATGAAACGAATGGACGCACCGCGCAGTTGTTCATGCCGTTGAAGGATGACCCCAACCCGTCCGAAACCGTGGCCGCCTCTATCGCATCCATCCAGAACAACCAGCTCATGGCAGGTCAGGAAGTTCCGGTTATGCCGAACGAGGACCACAGGACGCACGCGGAAGTGCATGCCAACTTCATCATGTCCATGCTACCGGACGCACAGCTGGAACCCGAAGAGATGGCCCAGCTAGCTCAACCTCTACAGCTTCTGGTAGCCCAGCTGGCAGGACACATGGACTATTTGCAGGCCGCCAAGGAAGTTGTCCCCGAATTTGAACAGTACGAGAAACTGGTCAAGAGGTGCAACGAGGTTATTACCAACGGCATGCGGGCCTTGGAAGCGATGCAACAGAACGAAGAAGCGGCTCCCCAAGAAGGACCTACTCCTGAACAGATGAAAGCCGAAGCCGAAATTGAATTGAAGCGCATGAAGACGGAAGCTGAAATCCAGTTGGCTAAGGAAAAGCAGGATGCCGAGATTACTCGTAACGCCGTAGAAGCCAACGCTAAAGCGGCTCAATCGCTGGGAGGTGCACAATGAAACCAGTGCCCACCTACACTGTCGAAGGGTTCAAAAGCAACAAGGCGGCGACTGGCCGCCTTGCTGAACTCCTGCATGACCCGGTAATGGAAGAAGCTCTCTGCATTGTTCAGTCAAAACTCAATGCGACATTACAGCCCACAATGGAAGCCGCCGCATTAAACGGGGCTTTCGCGGCTGGGGCTAAATCCGTTATCGCCGCTCTCTTCAATCTGGCCGAAGAGAATGAAGAAACCGAATCCCCGGTAACTATGATGAATCATCCCATGACCGAGCGTAACGCTTGGATTAACTCACTTTCACCAAACAAGTAATACATAGATGGACAACGTAAATATTCCCGCAGTAGCGGAGGGCATCATAGGCGGTGCCATTCACAACGACGTACATAACATTTTCGAACAGACCCTGTTCGCCCCGGATTCCACGGATTCCACTCAACCTACCAATCCCACTAACCCCACGGCTCCCATTGAATCCCCGGATGGTACGGTAGTCATGCCAGATGCTGGGCCTCGCATCGCTGATGATGAAGTAGTCAATACCACGGGAACCCCGGTTCCCCCGGATGACACGGAATCCGAGGAAACCGAGGAAGAACAGAACGACGAACAAAACGAAGAGGAAGAAAACGAAGAAGGGAAGAAGGAAGAAAAGAAAGATGATGGGCCGAAGGAACAACGGGCCAGCAAGGCGGCGAGCAAGGCATTCGCTGAAATGCGCGTCCAGTTGAGAGGCGCGAAGAAAGAAATCGCGGGCTTGAAGACCAAGCTGGAAGAAGCGGGTAAATCCTCTCCCAACAATGAAGAGCTTGAATCTCTGCGCGAGATTGTACGCGGCTATGCCTTCACCGCAACCGAAGAATACAAGACCAATGTAACTGCCCCGTATAATAAGGCCAACGCCAAACTTGCGGAGATTGCCCGCGCCTCTGGTGCATCTCTGGACATGGACAAGCTGAATGAAGTTGCCCTTAATCCTGACCTCGACGAGTACGACCGCGAAGAAGCGTATGAGGCCATTGGGAAGGAACTGGGCATTAGCGATTCTGCCTTGTTCAAATTCGTCCGCATGGCTAAGGTCCGCGACGCGGCCATTGTCGCCCACGGAAACTATCAGGCCGAAGCCGACAAGTATGTGGAAGAGTTGAAAGCCAGCCGCGGCGGCAAATCCGAAGGTGCAACCTACACCGTCAATCTCGACAACTACACGTTGGAAGCGATGCAGGAACGCGCCAAGGAACTGGGCATGACCACGGAGATTACCGAAGAGAATGTGAAGCATGCCCGCCATCTTGCTCACAAGATAAATAATGGTTCCTTCATGGACGGCGCACTGGCCGAACTCATGGTCAAGGAACTGGCAGATGCTCGCGCGACAATCGAGGCTCTCAACGTGAAGGTGGCCAAACTCCGCAAGGCCCGCCCCTCTGCTAACGGCGGTAGCCCCAAAGCTCCGGAGACCCAGCCGCCCGTTGGGCCGACCACAGTCGGGGACATTATTGGTAGTGCCTTCGGATTATAATAAATTTTCCTTGACATACTGGTAATTTTATGACAAGAATGGGGCATCAAATGCGGTGCTCCATTCTTGCTTTCCCGCGAGCAAACCAAAACAAACCTTTATGCAGGTGTGAAAATTCTTGGTCCTGACCCTGCCATGACCGCGTAAGACCCCCAAAACAAAATCTTCCAAAGAGAACTAGGCGTTGCAAATTAAACCAAATTTAATTTACAAATGGCTACTTCTCCTAACGATATTCAGGCCCAAGAATTGAAGCTGGTCACGATGACCAACCTTCTTAACGCCAACATGTTCAGCACCTTTGCTCGTACTTCTCCGTGGAACTCCCAGATGATTATGACGGGAGAATGGACTGACGGTGTTGGTGATTCCGGGCGTATTGCAACCTTCGGTGCTACGGACCCCCGCGTCGAATGGATGAACATTAACCTCGCTTCCACCTCCAACCAGATTCCGATTACGGTAAATGATACGGGGGCTACGGAATACTCCTACAGCCGCTTCATCACGAGGCTTTCCTCCCAGAAACTGGACGTACTCCGTATGCGTCAGTCTTGGCAAGCTAAGCAACAGGCCGAGAATGCGGTGAAGCAGTTGGTTCGTGCCGTCGGTAATACTTGGTCTCGCTTCTACCGTCAGAGCTACATCAACATCGCCAGCTACAAACTCATCCCCACGAAGGCGGGTGTTGTTGGTCTCGATGTCGTGAGCAACGATATTAACTCCATGCCGGAAGTTAAGCCCGAAGCCGCTCTGAACGACGACCTGATGAACCAAGCTTGGCAGTTGCTCATCAATGAAGGTGCTGGCGAATCTGCCGCTCTGATGGACCAAGGTTCCCCTGTCTTCTTGGCTTACACGTCTAAGGACACCGTGGACTTCATCCTGCGTCACAACGAAGTTATCCGCAAGGACTGGAACTTCGCAGAGGCCGCGGAAGGCAAGGATGCTACCCTCCTGCGTCAGCTGGGCGTGAAGTGGACGTACAAGGGCTTTACCTACATCGTGGACAACATGAACCCCCGCTACACCTTCGACGACACCAAGCCGACTGGTCAGAAGTGGGTGGAAGTTCCCCAGTATATCAAGGTGGAAACGACTGTTGGTAACCGCTATGTGCCGAACCCCGCGTACATGAACGCCCCCTACGAAGATACGATTATCTTTGTGAAGGACGTGTACAAGTCCCTCGTTCCTCGTCCGGTGTCTGCCTACGGTCAGGCCAAGTGGGACCCCGTGACTTACGCTGGTGAGCTGGTTTGGGTGAACAACAAGGACAACGGCGATAACTACATGGGTACGCAGGGCATGTTCATCGCGACGCTTTCTGCCGCTCCGATGCCTGTCTTCCCGCGTCACGGTGTAGTCATCCGACACATTCGCACGACCGCTGGCCGCGAACTCGTTGGTGCTGACGGTAAGCCCGTTGGCTCTCTGGTAAGTACCCCGGCGGTAGTATCTGGCCTCTAAGCCTAAACCTATAACCCTTAAACCGAGGCGGGCGGGATGAACCCGCTCGCCTCAATTTTTATCTGCATGAAGATTACGTATGACCCTGAAAAATTTGGAGACCTTAAACCGGGGGATGATGTTCAGCTCATGGGAGTTGGCGTTGTTTCAGATGACGGCAAGTCTATTGAGGTTGTTTCTATCGAGGACCAAGAAATAGGTGACGATGATAGCGACGACGAGGACGAGACCGAAGGAGAAACTGAATCCCCTAAACAGGAAACCGAAACCGAAGAAGCCGAAGAACTAGCAGAAGGTGCCGACATTGGTGCCATTATCGCCTCTGGCTTTGGAGCATAACCTTTTTAACTAGTATGGAAATCGACGTTCCCACTACAGAACCAGTTGTCCTCGAATCAGGAGTTGAGAATACGCTCATTCCCAGCAAGGAAGGAGACTTTCTTATTACTATCACCAGTGATAGGGGGGTTCCTGTCGTCAAACTGACGGAGGACGAGAAGACCCTTGCCGAAGGTTCTTCCCTCGTAAACCGGGAGTTCAAAGCACCTCTCAAAGCCGCCGGGAATTTAACTGTTACGGAATCTCTTTCGGGGACCGTATTAACCCTAGAAGTCCGTGCCGCAACACCTCTGGCGGTGCAAGCAATTCCCGTAGCTATGGGAGTTAAGCACTTGGTGTCTATTCCCACTAATCAACCCGAAGTTCTTTACTTCGGTATTGATGTTGAAAAAAGTGTTCAAAGTGTATTAGTGAATGATGGAGATATTATTATCCCTGCGTCGGATACTGCGCACATTCCCGTGAATAGGGGAATAACTTTAACTCCCCTTATTCATCAAGCTAAAACAGTAGCAACTCTTAACGAAGAATAATTATGGCAGTAGTAAATCTTCCCATTCCCGCAGAGAATGCAACTATCGCTCGCGGGCAAATCTATCAGCTTACCGGACTGACCGAGGCTACTCGGTATAAGTTTATTGTCACGTCTACCAAGTGCCCGCATGTGGTCATCGCGAAAGATGAGGCGTTGGAGCAGTTGGAAGCCGAAGGGTATCTTTCTGGCCGTGCTTTCTACTTCGCGACGGAAAGTGGTCAGACTAACGCTTACCTCCGCATCGATGCCCTTGAGGGCGCGGAGATTACCTTGACTATGAAGGCTGACCAAATTCCGGCTCCTGAAGAAGCAACTCTTCCCGCAGACTTATCACCTGACAAGTGGTATAGTATCGGTGATTTAGTCGCAAATACGGGGTATGAATTGAAAGTAAGTGCGGAAGTCCCTGTAACCGTATTTGTCAAGACAGGAGATACCATTGCAGATGCAATAGAAGAACCTCCGTTTGTAACTGCCGCAGGGACCACTCGTTTCACTTCCATTGGCACGAAAGCGTGGGTGTACGTAGATGGAGCAGTAAAGGCTAACGTTGACATCGTAGCCGCGCAGGGGATTGAGGGTCTTACCGCCCCTCAGCTTACGACCCTTTCGGACACCGTTTCCGACGTAGCTCTTGTAGGTCCTACCCCTGCTGGATATTACCGCGTGGACTTCGTGACCGAAGCCGCCGCACCTGAATTCCAATACGATGGCAACATCACTATCCAGAACCAGAACGTAGTCCTTACCAACGTAGTCGGGGAAGCAGGGGCGCAAGGTCTTCTTCCTCTCGAGGCCGCGCAGGGTATTGTGACTGGTAAGAACCTTCGAGGAACTCTTATCTTTTCACAGGGGACTGCTCTTGGTGCAGGACAGCGAGCCGCCGTTGCCTCGTTCCAGATTCCTACGGGCGGTGATGCCGAGACCTTTAAAGGGACTGCGGTGATTACCTTCGTTGGAAATATCGCATAACCAACAATTAAACCTTGACGGGGCTGAACTCATGAGCTAAACTTCTACGGGTTCAGCCCCAAATTTTTACTATCATGGCACGTAAATGTTCTTCTAAAATCAATATTGAAAACTACGTCAACGGTTCTCCTATTACGCCGGGCGTAACCTATAAGCTGGGCGATGCCGACACGCACACCGCGTGGCTTCTTGCTTCCAGTTCTCCCTGTCTCTTCAAGCTTTCCGCTACCGCTCCTACTGACGAACTGTGGTCCAACATTACGCCGGAACAGTTCATCATCAATGGTTCGGTCGCAGGACAGGTGATTGAGATTGCATCTCCCAACGGTAAGTACTTCGTCGTCCCCACTAACGCACAGGATAAGAATGCTTCGGTTGAGAGCGCACACGCGACGATTGCACTTCACCCGCAGGGGTTCGACTACGACCAAGAGTATCAGGCCCTCCCGCTGGATGGTGATGGCCCTGTCTCCGAAGGTTTCTACAAAATCTCCAACCTCGAAAGCGGTAAGCTCTATTCTATCAATGTGCATCCTGACTTGGGCGGCTTGATGGAAACGAAGCCTAATCCGGAATTCAGCTATGCGCTCTTTAGCGTAGGAGCCGACAACAATCCTAAGGCATTCCTCGCTGGCGGCAAGACCACTGACCAGCTGGTCTTTGTGGCAACTGAAACTTCTGCAATTCTTTCTCTCGGTAGTACGATTGAAGAAGCGGGCTACTTTGTCTCCATCAGAAATTTTAGTTTAGGCTCCGGTGAGGGTGGCGGTTCTGGTCACTAGCTTTGACCCAGCTAGTGACCAGACAATCTCCGGGGCATGGAGTTTCACCAACACGGCGGGATTGGTTCTCGGAAACGAAGTTCCTTTAGTTCTCGGACAAGGAGATGACGCGGTGAAAATCCACGGCGATGGTAACGGAGCCGCAGTCATTGAGGGGACGAACGCTTCCCACATGGACGTTGCGATTCCTGTCAAGTTCCAAAACCCCACCACTTTTGATGACGGCATTAGCTTCGTTGCCACCACTGGCGAGAAGATGAAGTGCATCCTCTTCGGCAAGGAGAGCGGTCCTACGCGAGCCATACTTTACGAAGAATCCAACGGTTTCCTCTCCGTAACTGACCCCAATAACGTCAACGATAAGACATTGACCATCGATGGGGCGGGGGACTTGTGGGTCTACAGAAATGAAAACCATAACGGGGTAGTTACGTTCAACGTCCAAACCCGTATGCACGGCACTATTGACGTGGGCGGGGTTATGACGTTCCGCAAAACCCCCAATGCCAACAGCGGCATCAACATCCCTCACTGTTCTGTCCTATCTGCGGGGGTCTGCTGGAAGAAAGACGGAAGGGTAACTACGAGTTCATTCGATGTGTGAGTTGCTCACTGGCCGTGCAAGGATGTGATAACGACGACCCGGAGACAGCGTATGAAGAGGCATGGAATAATGCTCGATTCTTCATTGACCATTGTCCTCCGGTTCTGCGCCTCCAGCCCGGTGCCGAAATCCAGTACTTCGACGGTATGTTCCGTCGGCATACCGGAATCGTTGCAGGAAGAACCCGCGTCTCCATGCGCATCCTGTTGGAAGACGGACGAAGCATTGAACCCGGCAGGATAGTTGAATGGCCGTGGGGAATGGAGCAAGCCGAGTAACCATGAAGGAGAGCAAAATGAAAACCCTTAAATGCCCGTCGTGCGGAAGTGAGATGCAGTTGCAGTCCGATGTATATGATGAGGACTTATATACAGGAGAGTATACGCGAATATATTATTATGCGTGTATTAGATGTCCTCTTGCCACGACGCCAGCAGATACCGCAAAAGATGCCGATAATCAGCTAAAAGAACTTATTTCCCAGTTCCCACCTATCATGAAAGTCTGGCCCGAAGATACAGTAGTATGGAAAAATACTCCTGTCACGATTCTTGATAAGGACGTTCCGTGCGGCGAACTTCTGGTGATAAACTCGCAAGGACGCAAATTCCTCATACCTCATCATGCTATTGAGAAATGGCCGTGGGAACTTGAAAAGGTAGAATAACCATGAATACATTGCATCTATCAACCACACAATACTTCGCGCTTGCGGGCCTTTTCGCGCTTGCGGGTGTAGCTCTCCGCGGCTTAGGAGGTACTGCCCTCACCGAGATGGCCAAGAGGCTGAAAGCTCACTTGAAGCTCATTGGCATTGAGACCAATAGCTACCGGACGAGAGGAAGCGAGTATACCCTATATGAGCGCAAGGAAATGGAGAACATATATAGCCATATCTTCAATATCTCGGTTCAGTGGGTTATCTTTGGGCTAATCGGACTAACTGTAAGTATCATTGCCGAGTGCCTCTTCACTCTTCCCGCACCTCCGCTTTATGTCCTCTCTCTTATCTCCGCATGGATTGCCGCACGGTATCTCTTTATTGTTGTATCTAACTACATAACCACAGGAGTTTTCATGTGGATGACCCGCTATCGACTTTACCGTGAATACCCAAACATTAAATTCTAACATGGAAAAAAATCAAGTTAAACTCGGAATGATTGTCCGCGTCAACGGCGGCCCTTGCGGTCGCGTCGTGGAAATCGACAACGAACGTTCTTCCTACCCGTACAAGGTACGCTATTCGGGAGGATTAGCGGAGTGGGCCTCTGCTAACCGGATGGAAGAAATTCTAGATGCGCCGGAAGAATCTGTCCGCGCCGGTTGCACTAACGCCGCCAAACCCCGGCGACCGTTCAAGAGAGGGGATAGGGTACAATACGTTCCTCGCGGCTGGGTAAGCTACGATGAAGAGCCTACGCCCTATCGGGAGTACGCGGTTTACGATGATGAAGACAGCGACGGCTGGGTAGCTATCGATGGAGTGACCACTAACTACTTCAACACCGTTATGTTCTTTGACCTTAAACTAATTGACTAACCATGACAATATTTGTTGGTATTACTGACATCCTCGCATGGGGTGCTATTGCTCTGTGCGCACTCGCCCTATTCACCCTGTGGGTAATCGAAACCATTAAGAAATACATCAAAAGAAAATGAACGACGAACCAAATTGTTGGACCTGCGCATACAGCAACTTCCCCGACACCGCGGAACCCTGTGCATCCTGTGACATGTACTTTAGTCACTTTGAATCCAGTGAATCCACGGAATCCACGGACACCGCGGCAAGCGAGGATGCACGGAGGTGCTCCCTCTGCAAATTCCGTGATGTCCCGATAGTGCAATCCCCCCGCCAGAAGTGTGCTCTCACTCCCGGACTTCCCTGCTACACCGTCGACACCAACAAATTGGTAGAGATGGAGATGATGAAGCGGGAAGAAGCAAAGCGGAGGGAAGCCAAGATGGCTGGACCTACCTGTCTGGCATGTAAACATAAGGAGGTATCTATCCTAGAGGAACCCTGCAACTCCTGCAACGGCTATCAGAATTATACCCCAGATGAATCTGCGCCATGTGCCGAAGGTACGGACGAGAACGACGATGTCATCGAACCGTGCAATACTTGCACTCACCGGGATAACCTCCGTTGCAATCCTCCATGCTCTCATTGCCGACAGGAGCGGGGAATTGAGTACCCGGAATATGAAGAAGCGGAAGAGGATGAAGAGGATGTCCTCTCCCCCTGCGCTACCTGTAAGTACGGGGACTTGCCCGGAACCGTGGAACCCTGTGCTTCCTGTTTCGACGAGGGGCTGGACCATTCATTGAACTACGAGGAAGCCACGGAATCCGGGGTCAAAGGAATCGTGCCGAAGCATATTGTTGATATGTTTGTCGAAAGAGTGGGGCAAGAGGTGCGACGGCATTTTGAAGCCTGCGACGCCCGTCCACGTCCTTGCCCCTACTGCGGAGAAATCCCGGAGGTCGTGGGGGAAACCATCTATCCCGGAGAGGAACATTGCTATGTCGTCTGCAACGGGGCCAAGCTTCTTCCTCATAGCATCAGCATTCATGGCCGCACTCGCGAAGAAGCGGTAGCCCACTGGAATAGCTTCGTATTAACTATGAAGTCCCAAGAAAAATGAACAACCACTGGATAACCATTAGCGGGGGAGGATTCGTCCTCCCCATTAACTCCATACTAATCGCGGAGGGAGACCTCGCCGCATAACATTTCATCTCATGAACCTTCCATACATTGGACAAATTAAACAACTGCGTAACTTCCTTCTGGGAGAGAAACTCATGTCCCCAGCTCTCCTTGCTATCCTCTCGGACACAGAGCTTATCGACAAGCTCATCGCGGGTGGATTCTCCTTCGTCGTACCATATAACGGTGGATATACGACCGCGGATGAAATTCTCCTAATTCCCAATGACGCATTGAACCATGCAACGAAACTCTCACGCTAAACGTATGTACACACTAATCGGATTTCTTCTCGGTATTCTCTTCTACTACACCATCGAGAACAATAACGACAACGACTTTACCCCTGCATGAAGAAGAACAGTAGAGGACTAATCGTCCATCCCGGGTTGAAACATCCACGGAGGCCGCGGCATAGTACTCCCCCGGTAAAGAACATACCGAAGGGCTACATTGCCACCGGGGAGATTGCCGATAAAATTGGGAGAAGCTCCGTATGGGTAATTCACGCCCTGAACCGATTGAAGGTCAAACACGTTCGTTGCGGTCACACCATGTACTGGGAAGGGGAAGGAGCCAATGAATATATTCAGATGCAGGTCAAAGGCCTATATGACAATATCCCGGAAGGGTACGTTGATGTAGCTACCGCATTGGAATCTACGGGCTTGAAGTCTCCGGCGTATCTGACCACCCTATTCAAGCGGGGCAAAGTTCAACGTGTACGGTATCGTGATGATAGCGACCCTCGCGGGCGTAGGACACGATTTGCGTACAAACTGGTTGACTTGTTGTCCCATTTAGGTTTAGATAGCTCTGGCATATGAGAACGACCTACTCCACAACCAGAACAGTGCAGAAGGGCCAGAGCAATCAACAAACCTTGCTCGGTCTCCTTCTGAATATCGACCTCCTTGACTTCTCCCTCACCGTTGATAACATACGTGTTCTTCTGTACATGCACGCCAATGGCTTCGAGCAGAAACATGAGAATCCGACAATAAGTGAGGGCACTCGCATCCCCATATCTTCTCTTTACTCTATCCTGCGCAAGCTGGAAGAAAAAGGGTATATTGAATACGAGGGAGTGAGGGGGTCGAGGAAACAAACTAAAAGTAAACTAACTCCGAAAGGTATCACTTTCTGTCGTGACATCTTCCGGCCACAAACAATCTAATCAACAACATGGAAAAGAACAATCTCGATGAACAGGCAGAAGTCGCGGCCAAGCTCTATAGCATGGCTGAACTTCCAACCCCGTGGGACCAGCTCACCGCGGTAAAGAAGAAGCCCTACATGAACATGGCGGGCAAACTAATCAAGGGAGAGGCTGACATCTTTGCCCAGCTGACGGCGAAGTACTGTGTCCAGCTTGGCGTACCCAGCAAGTACAAGACTATCATCTCCGGGATTATTAGTGCCGCCCTTGGAGCTTTAGCCGTGTTTGGAGCGTTGGGGCAGAGTAGTTGCACCTACGCGGATGTGAGTAAGGACCGCGCAGTTATCTGCAATGGAGAATCCTGTGTAATCGTTAGTCCCGGAAGGTTGACCTTTACGCAGGAACAGCCTAAGACGGATGCAGGTCCGGTAGTAATTCCCTCCAAAGAATACTGCAAATAATATGGCAGAAGAGTACAGCGAGATTCCACAAGCTCCTGACCTCTTTAATCATCCCGTACCCTCGGTTCCCGTGGGTACGGAGATGTTTAATGAGGCCCCGCCATTTGATTCAATGCCGGACCCGATTGCCCCAGTATACGGTGAGAGCGACATAGGAGTGTTCCATACCCCGGTATATAATGATGACCCCCTCATGCGCAACCGGGAAGAGAGCATGTTCTCCGTCGTGTATGACCCAGAGGATTCCGGGCCTAACGCAAAGGTCATGTACACCTGCGGTGTTGTCATTGATGATAATGAGGTGCATGAAATTGGTGGTGTGCCGGGGACGTTGAAGGCAGTGGATAGTGGAGAGAAGGCACCATTGGATAAGGATATTATCTGGTACGTAAACGTAAAGAGTGACCGCAAATCTTCTACGGTAAGTAGCAAGAAAGATACCAGCGCGGACTTCTCCGTCCCCATTGCGAGGATGAGCAAGGGCAGGAACGGATATATCCAGCAACTTCACCGGGGTGCTATCTTCATTGGAGGTGGCGGCGGCGGTGGCGGCAAGTTCCCATACAAGGTCACGACGACTAAGGAGCAGGACGCAAACAAGAACTGGCATACCTACGCAGTTATCGAGCCGGGCGGTTTCCGCGATACCGAACGGAAGAAGGTGGAGATTGACGGGTTCAAAGACGGGGCGGCTAAGAAGGAAATCGTAACCGACGGTGAACTTCCCGTACTCCTTGAATGGGAATACACTTGGCCCGCCAATACCGTGACGAACGCCAAGCCGGTTGTTGATGATAAGCCGTGGGATGGTAGGGAGGTAATCACTCCGATTGAGAGTGCCGAGGGAACGGGTAAGAGCAAATGCGCGATTGCCATCCTGACAGTAACGCGAAACCCGCAGGACAATAGTCTTGACGCAACCGTGAAATCCCAGCTGGTCAATACTGGACTGGCCGCCGTCTGGTATAGTGGCTACGTGGATGGAGTAAGCGGACGTGTTGGGCAATATGCAGAAGTAAGTACCGTAGCACCATGAAGTCTCACCTCTTACTCCCCACGTCGGACCCCACGCAAAACATCAACGCACAGATGAACAAGTATGGAAGTACCGTGCACCCGTATTTTGAACTCTGGGCATATGATACAGAAGGCCCGACAGTTCGAGGGGTTCCCGCCCCTCTAAACATGGCCTATTCCATTACACCGGGTTCGATTTATCATCCGGGGATTAAGTGCCAAAACATCATGGACGCATGGAAGGTATTCAACACATTGAAAGGAGCCAAGTACCCGAAGATTCCGGGGAAGCTTCCGGGCCGGAATGGAATCATTGGAACCCATTTAGCCCACGAAGACCATCGTGTCTATGACCGAATGCTATGGGAAGCATGGCACGAAGGACAGGAATGGACACCTCATTATGTCACGCTGGATGAAGCCCGTGACTGGCCCTACTATGACAACGGCTTCCTATACGGGCAGGATAGCAATCTCTCCTATGCCACTTCCCTTCTCTCCAATTATTGGTACATAGAGAAGGAAACGGGTGCAGTATATCTAGACTACATTGTGACCGTCGGTGTGCAGTACGAACGGAAGAAGAGCAACGGCTACTGGGAACTCTTCACTATATCGGGGCGTCTTGGGCGGCCAAAGATATATAAGAAAGACGAAGTTACGGTCATGCCACAGCGGCTAGTCACATGGAGCACCATGATAGGAGACGTTCCCGTCGAATGTAACGCCTCCTATTATTCATGGTCGCCAGAGAGAATGCCTCCGGAGATTAACGAACTTACCAACTTCTTCAAGGGAATAACCTTCACGACATTGTGATATAGCTGACCAACCCTCCGGGTGATTTGCTACACGCGATTCTTGGACCCCTTCGTGCCCACGGAACCCACGGCCAAATGGTCACAATGGGTTCCGTGGGTTCCTTCGTTGTGTCATACCCACTAGCGTGTGCGGTTGTGTCATACCAAGTAAAAATTTCTTGACCAGAATCTTCTCCTGTGTATGATGACGGGCATGGACAATAACTTCCATTACATCATTAGCGCGTATAACCCCTCCCTTCATTGGCCGGAGAGGGAATCAAACCTAATCCATTACACGGTCAATTATCTTAAATCCCTGCACATCCCCGGCGAGCGCATTACCGTCATGTCCGAGGACCTTGGCGTTCTTTCATGGGCCAAAGCGGAGGGGCTGAACGTTGCCCGCGTCCCTGACACGCCCGATGAAGCCATCCTCTCCATCGCCGCAGAGCATGCGGGAAGGGACATCATGGTGCTCGATACTCAATGCCCGGTGCGCGAAGCGGACCTTCTCGACGTCATGGCTAGCCAGATAGCTACCGAGAAGGATGTCATCTTCATCTCCGCATACATGGGAATGAAGCGGACGAACATCGAAGACTACCCTGCATGGACCAGCATAGTTGATGGTAGTGTGTGGGGGTTCCGGCACGATAGCGACCTGAAAGCCATTAAGAAAATGAGAAGTATCTATTATGTCTATCATGACGCGTTCGCTGGACACTTCGGAGTGAGCCTCGACTACCAATACGACAAGGAGGTTCTCGACATTGCCGTGAAACGCGGCTGGGAAAAGAGCGCAAGCACCGCTCCATGCTCTGCGGATTATCCGCGCCGCGTGCAGATTATGGTTGACAAACCCAAACAGAATATCTAATCTTCATTCACACCATGAACACGAACCAATTATATTTTGACGGAAGCCTCGGACAGTTCATTCGCAAGGCGAACTATGAACAGGTAAGCGTAAATCCCACGTTGGAAGTTCAGCATGGAATGTCCTCTCTCATCCTCCCTCTCGGTGCAGGATTTAAGGGAGACCTCCGGTTTAATTTCTCCCGTGCCTCTGCTCTTCTTGGCAACGTCTCCCCGTCAAACCCCTTTACATGGAAGATTCAGTTAGCCCCGCTCAACGCTGGAGCCTTGCCTGTATGGAAGACAGTCGCGTCTGGCATGACGTCCTCGGTGATACCCGGAGGCACTGCTGATACCGTTACCCTTCCTACGGACATCTTTGAATTAGATTCTGACGAATATCCTGCCGGGACCTACTGGATGACTGTTGAGTTCTCCAATACGGTTGACTGGACCCGCACCTTCCCCTTCACACTTCAAATCATCTAACCATGCAATTAGATTTATCCCACATCCTGCAACTCTACCCCGTATTGAAGGTCCTCCATTACCAGACAAGGGAGGGATTCCACCATGAACGATACGATGATGCGGTAGAAGAATTGGGCGGCATTGCCGACAGTTTCATTGAAACCTATCTCGGATTACATGGCCGCGACTGGACGGTAAAGCCCATGTCGTTGCGCCCCATGTTGCCCGATACTACTGCCGCGTGCATTGCCATGTACGAAAGCGTCATCCTGCGGGACCTCGTTCCCTACCTTTACACCGTTGCCGGGAATGAACCCGCGCTAAGGAAACTGGCCGAGGACTTCGAGCAGGAAGCTCAAAAGATTTACGGCCTACTGAATAACTACAGCAAATAGAACCTATGCCCACAACAACTCGCGTCCGAGAATTTTTCCTCTGCTCTGACGGCCCGGAGAGCAACCCCGAAGTAATAGCCACGGTACTTCCACGGCTTGACGGGGTTTGCTCCCGCGCCCGGTCCTTGACATGGGGCGTTATTGCCTATTCCCTCTCTCACTTCAACCTGCCCTTCGGTGTTGCCTTGGAGAACATGAGGAACGGTTATTGTGCCCGCGTCGTAGGAACGTCTACTGGGGAGGAAACCGAAGATGGAAATGCCGACGTTACTCCTTGGTTCATCCTGCAATCGTTCAAGACCGAGAGCGACGAATGGGACTACCGTTTCATGGCGTTGGAACCAATAGAGGCAGGAGCCGCCATTGATATGAAGAGGGATTATCTCCTTCCCGATGGATGGTATAAAGTCGGAGAAGAGGTAACTCTTCGCAACGATTTCATCGCCTCCTTCTGTTGGGAGATTGCCATTCCCGGCGACACCTTAAAAATAGAAACCGCAAACGCATAGACGAATAAATCATGAACGACAAAGTAGCTATTTTAGAAGACAAAGGATTTGGATTCTTCCGAGTAACTCACTGTGGAAGTGTCATTGCAGATTTTCTTTACTGCACTGGCTCTGGTGAACAAGGATATATGACACGAGATTCCGCAAAGAAACTGGCAACGAAGATTGCCCGCTACATAGTTAGCAGAGGGACAGTTTGTACCATCGAGGGAGTATCACTTAACCAAATCTATTTCAACATCGATGAATAACGATTCAGATACCTATATTTGTGACTGCCCTACTAGCGGAATGTTCCGGGTCATGCACAGAGGAAATTGCGTCGCCGTTTTCAATTATTGCGTGGCAGATGAAAGCGGCTTCTTCACCAAGAAGCAAGCTAAGGAACTAGCCAACAAGCTCGCCCGCAAAATTGAGAAGAGCACGGTCATAGAAACAATAATGGGAATCAACCTTAAAAGGAACAATACCAATGACTGACACTCTAAATATTACCACCGTAGATGACCCCGTTACCGGATTTTTCTGGGTCCTGCTTGAAAACCGTTGCGTTGCCACCTTTTACTATTGCACGGAAGGCGAGGAAGGACTTTTCACCAAGAAGCAAGCCAAGAAGCTGACCGAGAAGCTAGTCCGCAAAATTGAAAAGAGTACGACCATCAAAACCAAAAAAGGATTTAAACTTAAAAGGAACAACAATGACCAACAATAAATATCTACTGGAAACCTTCTTAATGGAATACCCGCGAGCAGGAATCATTGCGGTGATTCATCGAAACTACCGTATTGCCATGTTCCCCTATCACAGGAATGAGGATGAGAAGGGACTTCCGACAAGAGACTTCGCCTTCGAAATGGCAATCGAACTTCGTGACAAGATTAAGAAATGCACGACGGAAGAATCCGACACGGGGATTACCTTCGTCGAAAAGGAACAACCAATCTTCAATGACTAACAAACGCAAATTCAAAAAGGGGGACCTTGTTCGGTTCATCGACACCGGAAGGCATCCAGAAATACGTGAGAGTTTAGCGGAGGGTTCCCTAGTATACGTCCAAGAAGAGGAAGATATGGACCGTCGCATCCTTGTCAAGACCGTGGATGGGACACATAAGCGGTTCCCCTTCTATGAGTTTGAGCTAGTGGAAGAGACCGAACATGAAGTTTTCGTCCGATACACACGGGACGAGGCTATCATCCTCTTCAACTATCAGCCCGTTCTCCGCATACCTACCAGATATAAGCTGGGCGACCAAGAGGTCGATATGTGCTGGGAAGTAGAGGGCTGGGCCAAGTGTATTGTTGAAGACCTCAACGAGCATGTCATATTACCGGATATAAACAAAACCAAAAACGAAAATGAAAGTAGAACCCGGAAAAGTTAAGACCAGATTTAAGTGCGGCGACGTTGTTCTTCGGATAGATACGGGGAGATGTGGCATGTGTGGGGATAGCATCCCAACAGGGTCTATCCTTCGGGTAGTGTCCGACGAGGATGTTGCTGGTGTCGTTCGTGTCCAATATCCCCAAGCGGATGATGAAGACGAAGAGATACAGGATGTTATGTGGTACGAAATCGACCACTTACCCGCGAAAGCCAAGGTAGAAGAATTCTCGGATGCCGTGAGGGTGTCCATGAATGGGGACGCTATTGCCACCATTCTCACGGACATTGCCACCCCATTGGGCACTCTTCATTTCGAAAGCTGGGCCAGAGAAATTGCCCAGTCGATGGCGAACATTATTAACCTTCAAATCTCATTGGGGAAGCTAACCTCTGATGGAATCAAAGTAGAAAAAACTAATGACAAGGAAAGATAAGATAAAGGAAATACAGAAGTGGGCGGGAACTACGCCCGACGGTATCCTTGGTGATAAGACCATTGATGCTATATGGAAGAAGATACAACCCACGGAATCCACGGTACCTGATGAACAACCCAACGATTCCCCGGTATCCGCGGCATACGTGTCCCCGGCCGAGCTTGTCCGCAAGGGCATGGCCAAGAAGATTCTCAACATGGAGGACTACAAGATTACAGGTCCCGATTCTCTGCGCGTAACTCGCCTCCCCTCTGGTGACGGCGGTGGCAAGTGGGAGATTGCAGGTATCTGTGATGGGATTGAACCCAAGGAATTCAATCTAATCAAATCCATGCTGGACCGGGGCGACAGGGATGCGGCATGGGAGGAATGCCTCCGCTATGTTCTCGCCAATACGGAACCACTAGTTGCCAAGGGAGTTGCAGGAAGCTACGCCAATGAGTTCATGCTTCGTGACATGACCTTCAACATGGGCGTGGCGGGAACGACTAAGGTCGTCCAGCGCATGCTCGACATTGGTATTGATGGTAAGTGGGGTAAGAATACCCAAGCCAAATGGACGGACGTCATTCTATCACGGGAGGAAATGGCAGTCCTCGATTTGCTGGACCGTGCTTGTCGTGCCCGCTATCGCTCCATTGTGAAGGCCAATCCGGTGAAGGAAAAGTTCCTTACGGGCTGGATGAACCGATGTGATGCGCGACATGCTTACGCCCTAACTCTGTTGTCAAGGAAATAAGAGGGGAATTTTCTTGACCCGTTAAACCCCAAATGATAGCATGGCGGCAAGGAATTACCTTGCCGCCGTGTTTAAATTCGTCGCACAGCTAAACACCATTGACGGCAACGTGTGGACTTTGCTTCTCACTCGTATCGTCGATGAAATGTCTCCCGCATATCTCGTATTTGTGGGAGTTATTTACGTGGCAGTAAAGCTGGCATATAAGTACCTCTCAAAAAAGATAGAGTTTAGTCTTGACAAGGAGAAGTCCTTTCTCATATTATTGCAAGAAGCTCTAAGAGTTATATCCGAGTTGGATGATTCTCTAGACCAATTACATGGAAAAATAGACAATCTACGAAGCGACCATGAAGAAATAATAGACCGCGCCTTCTGCGCTATCTCGCAACAAGATACACACCCCTCCGACAGAAATGAAACTATTCAATCTGTTCCGAAAAAACCCCGAGCAGGAACAACTCGAAAACGAGTTGTCTCGGAATCTTAGTCAGTTGCAAAAACGAATTCGCGCGTGTGGCGAAAAGATTCATGCACGGAATCAATTCTATGCCTCCCTTCCTCTTGGTCGCGAGGGTGAGCTAAAACTGCCCAGAAACCAATGGGCCTATTTTTTACGAGGGAAAGTAGGAATTCGTTATGACGGCGAGACCCTTACCTCTTCGGTTACACAGGTTAAAACTCGTGAAGAAGTTCAACTGCCAAGAATTATTGACGCGGAGAGAAGCCATAAATTACTTATCATACGAGGATATGTTATTGACAGGAGAACAAACCGCACCTATTATCGGGGCGAGACAGTAAGTTTTCAGCGGGGAGAACCAATGCAATTAACGTTGAACGGACATGTGCACATGTTGTGGACACCCCCGCTTCCCTATGCAATCATGCCGTTCTATCAAACCAATATACATGGCCTTGATTCCTAACACTCCGGCCTCCAACCCACAGCCTCCGACGATACCCATTGGAACCACGGATTCCTCGTGGCGCAATGGGTTCAGTCCTGACAGGCCAATGGGTGAGCCGATAATTAACTTTCCCACTCCTGTGGTAAAGAACGTGATGTTCTTCGTTGAGAGGATTGCCAAGAATCCCAGCGAGATTACCATTGAATTGGGAACGCCGTTCGTACCTACCGCAGGTACGACCTTCCTCCCGTTTATGCGGGATGCAGTTCTCGTGCATGTCGAACCCGTCAATGCGGCGGCGAGACAGCACGTTTATCGTTTCTACTACATGGTCCCGCCGGAACAGCAGTTCCGATATAACATTCAGGACATGAAGAAAATCCGTGACGGCTATACGTTGAAAGATACTGCCGCTACGGGTAAGTTCATGGGTCCGGATGCAGACACGGAAGAGTTGAAGGACTTCTACGAGATTACACGGGAATGGGTGGAACCCACGGATTCCGCGTATGCCCCGCTCCCTCTTGGCTCGTTTGACCCCAGCAACGAAAAGCTTGACCCTGACTTCTATGACCAGCATTTCTACACGGCATACGATGCCCAGCTGGTATATGAAGAAGTAGCCCAGTTCGAAGAGGAACACCTGCGCAAGTACTTTCGTAGGGTCATCCGTGTGTATAAAACCCTGCCCGGCCCGGTGGTTAAAGAGTTCGTCCCTTATAACATTTGGCAGAAGGGAGATACGGTGTGGGATGAAGGCGGTCCGGGAACGTCCCTGCCCGAATCTGAATGGGTGGCGCAGACTGCAATTAAGTTATCGAGAGAAGTCTGGGCCGCGCCGCTTTGGCCCGTCGATGGTGGAGGGAAGGAACCGGGTCAGGCCCGCATTCCTCACATGCCCCTCCTTGAACTGGACAATAAGCCCGTTAGTGCTGGCTGGGACAAGGGCAGTTATCCGAGTACGCAGATGTACACCCTTGTATCTATGTACAAACGGAACAGTAACATTGCGGAGAAAGAGGAACAGAACAGCCTCTCCGGTAATTGTTGTAACCCTGATTCCCGTTTTGTCCGGTGCATCAATACGACAGTGACGACTAGCCAGTCCGTTGACTGGACAGCGAACGGCGATGTCCCTGCGATTGACCCTCCTGACCCCGGCGAGAACTGTAGCCAATGGCGTGTAGATTCCTCTGTGGTGGTCCATGAAGGATATAGCCAGAAGGAGACGAGAAAGCAGTGTACCACTTACGAACAGATTGACGAGTTCTGGGAGAGCCAGTTCGACCGGATAACGAATCAGGTTTATCCGGTGCTTCGTAAAATCGTGCATGAACCCTCCACCGAGTTCGATAAGGACTGGCAGGAAGAAGGGTTCAAGAAATACACGGACCCCGTGGGTAACGTCTATTACGGGCGCAAACTGGAATCCCCGGTAACTGAGGTTTCCATATCCATCCCTGACACTGTGTGGGTTAAAGAGGGCTACAACCTCAGCGATTTCTCTGTTGGCGAGGACAACCCCAGCCCTACGGGATTGCTTTCTAACCTTAATGTCATCAACGGATGGAACGACCCCCGCTATCCTTCGTACTCCAACTACTTCGCATTCAACTGCGAATTCACTTCCAACAATCCGGGGAGAGACAGGGGAACCGTGGTAACGGTCTATTACAAGAACAAACGCTGGTGGCCCATGTATGTGCAGAATAGCATGCCCGGGGAGCAACCTCTCGGCGCCCTCTCTACGAGCAACCATTACTACAATGTCAACCCGGATGGCCCATGGTACACTGCGGACGGCAATTACAAGATTAGCATGGAAGGGATTATCTCCGACACGCTGTACGGTGAAGGAGTATCTGGCCAGACCTGGACGCTTCCCATAGGTTATATGGATGGTTCAGAGATATATAAGCGGGGAACCTACAACCCCGAAATGAAGTTTACGGTTGGCTCCCTCCCCACCGGGATTAGCAAGGTATTCCTCGATGTCGCTAACGGTCAGCTCAATATGCTGGTCTGGGTAGAGAACCCTAATGGCATCGCCATTAACGGGAACATCCCCATCAAACTCAACGGCACCAAGATATTCGACATTGCAGTAACCTCTTCCGTGTCCTCATCTATTGAGCCTCCTTCTGTTTTGACCCGCAGAGGCGAGAAGAGCGAATACACGGATGGAACCTACTCATTGAAGGCGGCAGTAGCAAACCGGATTGAACTCTCCTACAATGGAACGAGATACCCTTACTTCCAGTTTGGTACGACCGTAGCTACCTTGACCGGGAATACATTCAAGCACCAGAAGAATACCAACGTGTCCCGCGTCGTCCTGCGCCAATGGGTGAACCCCTGTTACGCCGTAGATAGTTACATGCAGATTCCGGGAATCGGGTACTACAAAAAATATACTACGACGATGAACTACAGTTTTCCCGCCGTGCTCGGTACAGTTCGTTGGGTTCCGTGGAATACGAGGCCCGACCTTTCTGGCAAGAATGCTGGACAGTACTTCCCGCAGACCACGATGAAGAGGGACAGCTATTCCGGTCCCTGCACTGCCGCGGTTGAAGAGGCATTCTCCCCTGACGGTACATGGCCTAAGGGCTGGGGCCTAGGTACTTCACCGCAGTTCACGACGAACAGCGGGTACTTCTCCACGCCGCTTTGCGATTACCGTATGCCCGCATGTCTCCATGCGCCCATGAATGTCTCCGTAACAATCGGCAATCAGGATGCCAAGTGGCTTCCCGGTGCGTTCAATACCACGTTCGCCGGAACCTCCGAGACTGACTGGAAACCCGTGACCTCCTATTACGCATCCCCATGGAACGGCGGCATGCTTTGCAAGAAAGTAACAATCTATCCTCCCAATTAAAGCTCATGGCATTTATTACCAAATCCTATTTGACCTATCGCAATGTTTGTGACGAGCTTTGTATGCTTATCACAAACCAGCCGCCGTCCAAGTCCAATGTTGACTTCCGTCGCATATTGAAGGAAGCGCAGAACCTCCTGCTCAATGAGGCCACGGTATCCCCGGATTCCGTGGAAACCTTGGACTTTGAAGGAATCCCTCGCGGGGGTTCTATCTCCCTGCCCGAAGAGTATGATAGTATTGTCGAGGCATGGTCGCCCAGTGGCAAGAAATACCACATCATTGACCGGGCCTTGTTTGAGAGCAATACTTGGTTCCGTTCCGAATATCCCAAGCACGACAGCGGCTATCATGCTATCATGCTGGACATGGGGCTGAATGAACAGAACCTCCGCACCTACTCGGTATTGTCTGGCAGTAACGGCATCAACGATAACCCTACGAGCAACGTCATGACGGTTTCGGCACGGTGCGCATTGCGCGGCCTGTCCCTTAACATTTATGATGACGCGGCATGGGAGGACAAGGAGGTTCGTATCTACCCCGGATGTCTTCCCGCATTGAAGGCGATGATGCTGGCCGTGGTCTATAATGAACAGGGCAATACCCAAATGGGGACGGACAGCTACGGCCTTGCCGTCAAATACCTGAACGACCACCTGCGCAAATATCGTCAGGGCACGTATCAGGCTCCGAACATTATTCAGAACGGCGGCATCATGCAGTGCCCCGGACTTAACCTCATGTAATCATGGCTACCAAACGTACAGACATATCGAGCGAGACGAGCGCGAGCGGGGGTATCCCCGCCGCCAAGTCCATTAAGCAGAAGACGATGGACGAGGTGCTTCCGAAGACGAACCCCGACATCCCCCTCCGTCCAATGAATAACAACGACCCGAACAAACCCGTCGACGCGAAGGAGATGAACACCATCGCCGCGGCCAATAGTAACCACGGCATCAAGAATCCCCCGGCATCCGCGGTACCCGCGGCGGCCCAGTCTCCTAGTCCTTACGGGCGGGGGATTACTGAACCAGCAGTGCCGGGAGCGGTTGACCCTAACAGCGCGGCCTACGCCGCCCAGCAACGGGCGACCTATGCGGCGGGCATGCAACAAGCCGCGGCGGGGAAACTCTCTGCGGAGGACAGGCTCATGCTTCGTGGTGTGGACCAGAACATAAGCCGTGGGCAGATGCCCGTCATATCTCCGACTATGCCGACACAAGCGACGGCTACACCCCGGCAAGCGAAGGCTTCCGCTCCAACCGCTAGCCCCGACACCTCCACGGCTGGGTTCTATGCGCATGCGGAGAAGATGCTTGGCCCGGATAAGTACAAGGTATTTATGTCCATGCCGGAAGCGCAGAGGAACGCGATATATAGCAAGTATGTGGAGAGCCAGACCAAGAATGTGGCCGCCGCGGGAACCGCCGCGGGAGCTACCGCGGGAACCACTGCCGCCCCCTCTGGCTCTAGGTTCCCCGCCTCTGCTCTCCCCTCTGGCAATGCTCCCGCACCCACGAGCGTCCCGACGACTGCGGGTACTGGAACTGCCGAGAATATGCTACGAACCTTGAGGGATGATACAGCCAGCCCCGAAGCAAGAGCACAGGCGCAAACATACCTCCGCGTCCGAACCATGTATGCCCAGCCGGAAAAGTATGGCAAGGAGATTAAGACCCTCGAAAAATTGGAACGCGCCAAAATAAAGGAACTTAGCAACATGTTCAGGAATAGATTGAATATCCGGGACCCCCGCTTCGCCCGCCAGTACGCCCAGTATCAGGCCCTGCGGAAGAAAGACCCGCAAACGAGGCTCACCCTCTACACTGAACTGATGAAGGGACCGGAGTTCACTCACTTGGACTTCCGAAAATAAATTTGACATAATACATATTTCACTTGACCCTCGCCCCACTCATGATAGGGTGTTGAAGACCCACATGAGTGGGGCAAACTTATTATACTAATACTCAACGAACATGGCTATTGACTTTAGTACCGCCAATATGTCCGACTTCACTCCGAAGTCGGGAAGCAGTATCGCGCGCGAACAGCGTGCCACAGAAAGGCACGCCGCGTGGCAAGAGACGCAAGTGCAGAAACAGCAGGACCGAGAACAGAAAGCACTGGACCGCGAGCAAAGGTTAGCGGAAAAGAAACAGACCCGTGCCGAGAAGGGAGCGACGGCGACCGCAGACTATGACACCTTCCTCTTTAAGTCTGTTGATGACTTTGAGAAGGAACAGGCACAGAAAGCCAAGGATGCAAACGAAGCGGAATGGGACAAGAAGAGCAGGGCGCATACGGAAGCCGGATGGCAAGCCGCGGAAGAGCAGAAAGCCCTCGGTGTCTTGAACCGCGGAAACCGTGGATTCAACTTCGTCGAGATTGATGACGCGAAAGATTACGTAGACCGCGGCGAAGATGCGCTGGTTGATTTGAAGGCCGCTTCCCGCGGCGATAGCGAGGCCATTAAGAAGCTTGCCAACAATACGGGACTTACCGTTGTGTCTTCTTCCGAGCTTACGCCTACGCACCCCGCCTTCTTATCCCGCTCTGGCTTCGGAAGTGGAGAGGACGGGAACCCCACGGTAACGGAAAAGTTCCTCGCCATTGCCGCGGACAGAAACCGGGACGCAAAGACGGTGGCCAAAGGCATTGCCAACACAATGGAAAAGGCCCGGAAGGATTACCTCAACTCGAATCTGGATGTTGGAACGGGTAAACCTACGGCGCAAGCCATCGAGACCGCACCAATTGCTTACACCGCAGAAGAAATAGAAAGCGTCATCAATACGATTAGGCGCGAAGACATTGGCAACTACCGAGCCGCGAAGTCTCTCTACAACAAATACCGGCCCGCTTCGACGGAGAGCATACAGAAGAAAACCCCCAGCCAAACGAGCGTGGGGGAGCTTGGCGTTGGCGAATTCTCTGATTCAGCACCTTCATTTACTGGGAATGTTTTTGCTGAACTCGCCAACCTTTCCAAGTCTCCCAGCAAAATGTTCCAACTTGTCCGCGACTACGGGGATTACCTTTCCCGGAGTACGGAAGATATTGAATCCCCGGAATCTGCTACCACGTATGCGAAACAACTCCATACAGACCAAGCAAAACTCATTTCAAAAAAAGAAAAACCTGTTGAGGATAGGATTCGTGAACAGATAGAAACAGCCGACAAAATCGTAAGACGCCTCGAAGAGGACTACACTGGCCTTCCCTATCTCGAACTTCGCGACGCGCTTCTCAATCCAGAGGCCGCGGCCTCTGCCCTTCTGTCTTTAGTCCCCGGTGCTGACATGGACGCAATACGTGCACGGGCAAAGGTCATTACCGAGGAAGTTCGCCGCCAGAAGGACCGCCCTCTGACCGTCGAAAACTCCGAACAGATTGGCATGAGTGAGGCTATGCTGGAAGCCGTGGCCACAAGGTTTCCGGGGGTTCCAAAATCCGTCCTGCGCCAAGCGGGAGTAACCAAACTGATTCAGGACTATACCGCCAAAGCTACACCGAGAGGCACTCTCATGGATGCAGTCAAAGGCGCAATGGCTAACTACCGAAGCACGGCGGGACAAATTGCGGACGTACTTACCTTCCAGCCGGATAATAGTGTGGGTAAGTACGCTGACCCAATGAGTTTGATGGAATGGAGGAAGGGAACGAGGCGTGGCTCATGGGGGTATGGCATGCCGGGCGGCCCGTCCTTTGAAGTCGGACCGGAGAGGTTGAAGGAGTACATGGACCAGTACCATATTGAAAGTACTCGCGATGCCCTCAACTCCCTCTCTCATGCCGCACGTATGGGTGACTTGGGCGTTGGCCGTGGCAGTCTCTTTGCGTACAACCCGCACACCAAGGAAGTTGATACGAACGCCACGCTCGAACTGAACCCCAATGCTCTCTACAATGATAAGCTGATGGACCAGAGTATTGAGGCTCTCCGTGCCAGTGGCGCGGACGAAGGTCTCATCAATCGCACCATTGAGAAGTTCCAGAACCTCCGCAAGAAATCCGCACAGGAACTTGTGAAGGACAACATTGCATTGGACGAGATGCTGGGAACGCTTCGTGATACGTGGCTTGGCTCCGGCATGCAGTTCAACCCTATCTGGACTGAAACCATGAAGCATCTGGACAAGCACCTTTCCTTCAAAAATTTTTACAACGAACAGAAGGAAGCGGGCAAGAGCGACGAGGACATCCTCTCCGCATGGCAGGAGAAAGGTCAGGCACACATTAACCCCATTCTCCGCGGGTTCCAGATAGGCACGCACAAGGCCATCGACCTTGGGACGGGGGCCGCCTATGGTGCTCTTCTCTTTGCGCAGAATGCAGTCGGCAGTCGTGCGGCGATGGAACATACCCGCACCCTCTGGGACCAGCTGAACAAAAAACAGGAAGCGGAAGCTGAACTTGTTCGAGGCAATATCCTTGCGGACTATACTGCGGAGATTGCCAACCTCGGCTACCAAATGGTAGCGACCGCGGGAGCTGGTAAAGTTGGCGGCCTCGCTGGCCGTGCACTGACACGTACCGCGCTATCGCGGTTCGCGAAGGCAACGGCTAACGTCGTAGCGAAGCGGGCCGAAGCTCTTGTCCCTGCCGCCCGTCCGGGATTGGCGGGACGTTTGAGTGGAACTATTCAGCGCAACCTCGACAACCTTGCGGCGTTGAACCTCGAACGGGCAGGAGCTGGAGCCGGGGTAAATCTTAGCATCGTCTCGCAGGTTGCACCGAATGCTTACTCCGACATCTTCTATACCATTTATGATAGGGAGATGGAAGGGAAGGAACCGACTGCCGAGAACACGAACAGGGCACAGAGCATTGCCAACATGCGTGCTCTCTTTGGTGCGGCTCTCGTATCTACTGGTAGTACTCTCATCAACAACCGCGCAGGTATGGATTCCTTCATGCGTAAGATTGTTGGGGCTAAAAACCTTCGCGGTCAATCTCCATTCCAAACTCTTGAACGGAAGATTGCCGGATGGAGAAGCAAGCCATTTAAGGAGATGAACACGAAGGAAAAGACGTTTGCCGTTGCTTCCTATCTGTACAGCACGAGCAAGGCCGCAGTGGAAGGAGCCACCGAAGAACTGACAGACGAATTCCAAGAGTGGGCGTTTACCGAACTGGTGAAGAACGGAGAAATCTCCGAATCCTCTATTGCCACTACTGACCAAGTAATTAGTGGGGCTATAAAGATTGCTTTCCTTGGTGGTATCGGCGGCTACGTTGGTAGCCACTTAGCTGGTGAAGGGAACATACGTTTCCAAACCGAAGCCGCACCTAGGATGGATATGAGTGAAGCCTCTTCTCTTCTTGACGACACAGTTAAAAAGGCGAGCAATATCATTGGGGATGTGGCCGAAGCCATTACCAAGGGCAACGTGTCAGAATATCTGGTGGATGCGGGCAAGAGCGTCGTTAAGGTCGCCGGAGAAAAGGGAGATGCCGCAGAGGTAGCTCGCGAATGGGTGGACAAATCCATTGCCCATGAAAGTCTGGTTGTCTCCGACGAAACCCGCAAGGCATGGGTGGATGGCGCAGTCCGTATGGGCATTAGCAACTTCACCCAGTTCCGCAACCTAGTTGAACGGGCCTCCGAAATACATACCTATGAGGGCAGTGCCGCGGCAAGCTCCTTCATGGCAGAAGCCATTAACGACTTGCCCAATACCGTGTCATTCCCAAATAAGGAAAACCTCGACACCATGCGCACCATGTTGTCCGAAGCCCTTGATGCTATGGGAGACAGGGTTCAGGTTATCGAAGTAGACGACGACCTGTCCATCCTTACTACAGGGGACGAGGACCTTGATGCCGCCATTAACGTTATTAACGGATTGACGGAACCCCCGCAAGCGACGGAATCCCCGCAAGCGACGGAACCCAAGGAATCCCCGGTAGCTATTGCCCGGAAGGAGAGGGACAATGCTATTGCTCCCATCACTGCTATGGTAGAGACGGGAGTAGTTACCGAGGCATCCGTGGAAACCGTGGATACCTTGGATGCGGCAATCGCCTCGTTCGACCCCAACACCGGGGCATGGCTCTCATCCGGTTCACCTCTTGACCGCGGCGCGAAGCTCGTCTCCCTGAACGAGATGACCGGGATTAACGCCCCCATGATTACCAGCAACACGGGAGAAACCATTGTCATCGCTCCGCACGCAAGCATGTACAACACGGGTGAGGGAGGGACACCTAGCACCAAGTGGGGAGATAAAGTCTCCGCTCTCAATCTCCCGACGGATGGGACTGGCGCAAATGCCTACGGCATCCTTTCGGACCTTCAAGCTAATGCCTCCCCCGCACAAGCCGCGGCCATTGATGGAGTGCTCCGCGCACTGCATGCCGCTGGTTTGGACGTTGCTATCCGTGCAACCAATGCTCCGGCGAACATCTCTTCCCCTGCCAGTATCACCTACATGAACGGCACGGACGGGAAGCTTGTCGGCGGTGTCGTTGACCTGTACGTGAACCGGGACAATGCGATTGAAAGCGTAACGGGAACGGTACTACACGAAGTCATCCACCTCATTGACCGTCATCTTCGTACCACCAACACGGACTATTCCCAGCGGATGGATAGGATTAGAAGCGCGATTGCAGAGAACTACAACAACATTGTCGATAGTCTCTCCGCTATGTATGACGCTAGTGTGGACATCAATGAGATGAACGCCATCGCCGCGCTCGCTTCCGACCTCAACTACGGTCTCCGCGGTGCGGACGAATTTGCCAGTGTCGCGTTCTCCAATCCTGTCATGAACTTCATGGTAGCGGAAGCTAGCGGAGACAATATCACCATCACGGATTTGGCTCGCTATGCCGAAGCGGCGGGAGGCCGGAAGCCCGTTCATGTGCGCCTCGTCGAATGGCTTAAAGATTTGATTAGGGACGTGCGACAAACTGCGGACGATATGGACGGAACCACCGCCGCAGAACGCGTGGCTGAATGGGATTCCTATGTGGCCCGCGTCGCGGACATGACCCCCGGCAAGTGGTTCGATATGCCTCGCACTCCGTCATGGAAAGAAGACGATACGGATTATACTATGGGCAACGGGGTAGATTATTTTAACCCGATGGCCTATGAGACCGACATGACCCGGAGATTGTCCTTCGGCCTTGGTGCAGAAATCATTGGCACGAATGCCGGGAACTGGGTGACTAGTATTAAGAACGGCTGGCTGGGTGTAACCAAGAACTGGGACAAGGCTGGCATCAATGTTAAGTCCGAGGAACAGAAGCTGGTTGTGCTGGAACAAATGGCCAACGTGAATGCGGCGTATGAACGCAGTATTAAACGCATTGACAAAATTGGTGATATGCTTCAACGCCGTGCGGATAATCTGGGCTGGGATGCCGCTACGCGAAAGAAATGGAGCAAGTCCATTCTTGACATGTCGGGGAATATGGACAACGATATTGACCCTGAAACTGTTGCACGCATTAACGCGGAGGCTCAAGCAGAAGTTCGTCAGCATGAACAGACCCGCGACTTCCGTATCGCGTTGGCTAAGAAGACTGTCACCGATGCCGTCAATAGGCACGCGGAAGCGGTGCGTCTGGCTAACTCCCTTGCGCTTAATAGTGAAGGGCGATTGGAAATCAACGACATGATGCGCCGGATTAAAGACATGAGCGGCAAGGGATATGGAGCCATGCTGGACAAGCAGGTAGCTCTCCCCATGCTCTCCCAGCAGATTCACAAATCGCTCTCCGACCTTGGCTCTCGTATCTCCGCGACGGGGAATGCCAATCTGGAATCCACCTACTTTGGCCTTGCCCGTGACACGCAAAACTATCTCACGGATATGATTAACGAAGCGGATAGTCCCTTCTCTATGGAGGAACTTCTGGACAGGTGGTCCAACCTTCGCAATGACTTCCTCTATGCGGAGAGTACAAACCATCCCGTCATCGCTCCTATGATTCAGGACATCGCTAAGGCACGGGCCGAAGCTAAACAAACCATCCGGGAAGCCAATGAGGATTTCCATGCCGCAACAAAGAGGGCGGGTGTAACTCGCGCTGGCGTAGCTACCCCTGCTGGTTCCGTGTGGCTGAAACGGGACATTGCTATCCTTAATGCACGCCGTCAAAAACAAGCGGAGTATATGGCTAAGCGGGATGCCGCTGAACAGTGGCTTCTGTCACAGGGGGTTGTAGGCCAACTGGTCCACAATGTCATCGCCGATTCCCGTAAAGAAATTGCCGCAACGCAAATCTCTATTGCCAAGCTCATTGGGGATAGCCGTATGGCTGACAACGCCGCGGAGATGAATTATCTTCATCGCACCTACATGGCCGTTGGACGCCATGCCGGAGACTTCACCCGGACGATGAAGGACATCATCGCAAACCCCAGCGGAGAACTGGCGCAGAAATACGACGGTCTGACGAAACTGTTGCAGGAAGCCGCAATCTCTCATGCCGAAGCGCACCAGAGAGAACTGTCCGAAAACGTAAGCCAAGTGCTGGACAACATGCAGGCATTGGCCGCGCTCCACGACGAGTTGAAACTTCCGCTGGTGTCAGCTCCCACGGAAGCCTCCGCGAATTATAAACTCCTGTTCGAAGGTGTAGCCAAGAACTACAGGAACAGGGAAATTCTGGACTTCATTCAGAACAACTTCGGCGCGGTTCAAATGCTTGCAGATTTGAGGGACGGCCACAACATCAGTGCCATATATAATAAGGCCATGAGCATGATAGCACAGGCAGACTATCACACGAAGTCAAAGATGACAGAGACGAAGGAAACTCTGGACATGAAAGCCAGAGATAGTTTCCTCGCCGAAGTCTTCTCCGACCATCCGGGAAAAACGATTGCGGACAAAATCGGCAGTCTTGAATCCCCGGCATCCGTGGCTTCCGAAGTGAACAAGGTCATCCCCACCATCCCGACTTCGGCCATTGACCAGATATGGAACACGCCCGATATGAAAGCCGCAGAACGACTGGACAAGACGCTCAATCTTCTTCGCGGTCAGGCTGGCGTTCTCATGAGGGTGAACGGCATGGGCAACGTCATCTCCGCTACCGACTTGAAAGTGTTGCAATATCCGGAACTCTCCCGCCTCGCAGTGAACGATGCCATGAAGGCCATTGACGAAGTTCTGTCCAAGAAGAGGACGAATGAAGATGCGCTGGCCCAGCGGAAACGCTTGCCCGAATGGCAGAGGAAAGCTATGTATGAACTTAGCGACCTCACCATTGGGGATGCCATTGGGACGTTACAGAATACCCTATCCATGCAGTCGAAGATTGCCGTGAACCAGTTGCTTGCTGACGAGTATGCCTCCGTACTGAAAGCGCAGGGTGTGGTCGTACCCCCGGATTCCACGAACCGTACCTCGGACATGGTGGAAATCTCCTTGAAGAATACGAAGAATGCGTTGAACGGAATGTACGCCGACAAGGACGTAGCCGATGCCATCTACCACATCTACAGGCCGAGCGACGACATCCTGAATAGCAGGACGGACGACTATAAGAAGGTGCGCAAGTACTGGCAGAAGTCCGGCAGGGGGCAGGGACTGATGGGTAAGCTAACTGGAATGGCTAACCTTTCTGTCTTAATAGCAAGTCCTAATTCCACTTTACGTAACTTATATGGTACAGTAGCCCAAATGACCAATGCGGGTGCATTGCCATTTACGGGAAGTAAAGAAATCGCAAAGCTTGTCTGGGACTGGAGACATTTGTTTACTCTGTGGCGATTGTCCCGTGGCGGTGACATTGCTTCACAGGCCTCCGCGGATAGACTGGTTGCCGCGGAAGACAGGTACAACGAGAAGCTTCGCTACTGGCAAGAGATTGGTCTGCTGGACGCAGGTCAAGGGGAGTTCCTGCGCAACGTCTGGAAGTCCGACGAGTTCAGTAAGATGGCAGGAGAATTCGAAGAAGTGAATGAGGATTCCTTCTTCAAACTGGCCGAAGCTCTGAACGAGAAACAGGAACGGACAAAGGGCGAGGTGGCTAAGGATGTCGCCAAGTCCGCAGGTAAAGTCGTAGCATGGCCTGTCAAAACGATGTCCTTCGCCTATGGCTTGCCGGACGCGGCCGCCAAGATTGCTCTCTTCACTAACCAGAGACCGATTGCTGATGCCCAATTAAAGGTACAACTGGCGCGGGCGATGGGCAAGGACAACCCCAATGCACGGGACCAGATACTCATTGACGCGAGCCAGACTACCCAGAGTTGGGATGCTTATGTGGACAGGTATACTGCCCACATGGTGAAGAGCTTGCTCCCCACGGGTTCGCGTACTCCTTCGTGGGTGAAAACCCTGAATGTATTTGCGGCTCCGTTCTTCATGTTCCAGTACCATACCTTCCAGTCTGTAGCCTACAACCTTGGCCACGCCATAGGTGAAGGGGTAGATGGGGTGTGGGCTATCAATAATGGCATGAAGAAGGAGGGGGCTTACCTCTTGGGACGCGCTATCCTTCGTACCGCGGGTTCCTTAGTAACTATTTCTGCAACCTCTGCGTTCTCTTCCATGCTTGCCCGTGGGATTATTGCCAGTATCTTTGAGGATGACGATGACCGTATAATCATTGACGACGCGGAAGTCATGAGGAAGCTGGCAGACAGTGGTCTAATTCCAGACTACGATAAGTTCGGGGATTTGATTGGCATCATAGATATGAAGCGTCATGAATTCGAGTATTTGAATCTTGAATACATGAACCCGTTCAAGAACATTAAGGTGTTAGCCAAAACCCTGCCCAGCCTCTTCATGGATATGGACGTGGACAAGTGGGGTACGAACAAGACAGTCGAACTAATCAGTCTGCTGGAAAATACAGTGCTTGAAGAATCCCTTCTCCTGAACGCACTTACTGAATTGTCTAATGAGGAAGGATTCAATTACAAGCACAGTCTCTCCGGGGATGAAAACATCAACGTTCTCCCAGCAGTCGGCAATGCAATCCTGTTGGCCGCAGGACTGAACCCCTCGTTCGGCAGTGGACACACGTGGCAATTCCTTGAACGAGCCGCGACAGTTGCCAATAAAAAGATTCCCTTCTACGGCTGGGCAGTCAAGTCGGGTAAACAAGCGTTTAGTGATACGCCTGACATGAGTGCCGCGGCATACGGGTTACAGACCTTGGGTACTGGTCTCCGTCGTCCGAAGGATTTGACCGAAGCCCTTGCCGCCGGGTTAAAGAATGCCAACGCGGCGGTCACTAAGTCAAAGCGAATGAGCGTCCTTCGTCCAGACTTCTACAAGAGAATGGAATCCGGGGTGGATGTGGAATCTATGGAAGCCTTGGAGACCGCGGATGCCGTGAAGAATTTCACCAAGCTAGTCAATAGTGTCCGGTTTGTTACGGAAATTACAAACATGCTTGACCCCGCTCTGCGGAAGGAAGTTCTGGCTTCCGCGATTGAGAGTTCCGGTATGAGTGCCAAGACCTACGGCGCGGCCATGAAAGGCATCATGCCCTACATCATTAGCCCGCAAGCAGGACGTGAGGCTATCGCGAAGCTCAACCGTGAATTGCAGAAGTCTAATACCACGGACGAGGGCAAACGCCTAATCGAAGAGCAGAAGAAACTCATTATCAACCTCATGAGGAAGGGTAGCATTCAGATTGATGGGGCATTGAGTGTGGAGGAAATTCATAATCGGATGAAACAGTAACCCCTCCGTTTATATCCTTGACCTTCGGGGGCATGGGAGATATAATTCTCCCATGCCCTCTTTTCGTATAGTACCCAATCATATTATGGCCACCCCTCCGGGAGGCTGGAAGTTTGTTGTCCCCGAATCCATGAGTGTCAGGCTCAAGGGAACCAAGGTTTCCGCGGGTTCACTGGAACAACTCCGCAAATCAGTCGCCCGTCTCTTCATGAATAACGGAGAACCCTTTCAGGTTGCGCTCTTTGAATCAGAGCTTTGCGCTTCTCTCCCTCCCCAGTACTGCACCACCTGCGGTGATAAGGGAATTGAATGGAAGGAGTATGAACCCATGAGTGCCAAGAAGATATTGGCCTTCTTCGGAACTATGGTTCTCTGGTATCGACGGGGACACAGGTTTGTAGACGAGGCAGAAGCTCGCCGCCGCTATGCTATCTGCGCCTCCTGTCCGTATGCTACCTCTACGCCTCCCCCGGATTTAGAGAAGCAGGGGTGCGCCACATGTGGAGCCGAAGGAGCTGGCCGCAAATTCCTCAAGGAAAAAATTTCCGGGCTGGCAGACCTGACTAATGGGGCGGCCCCTCTCTATTGTACCTTATGTGGTTGCGACCTATCAGTAAAGGCTCACTTCGATATTGAATCTGACTGCTGGCTAAAATAGCTCTTGACATTATTTCAAGTTGATACATACTTCCCTCCGTATGAACTCAATATTCACAGCAGAAGAAGCTAGCAAGCTCCCCCTGTATAAGGGATGCACGGTGTTCATTAACGTACATTGCGGTGGCATGCCCACAGTGAGAGCCGTTGAAGTATCTGATGTCGCCTTCGAATGTTTCGTTTCTCGTGTCAGAATCGAATACATCAACCACCGATTCAGAACCATAGATAATGGCTATCTCAACCACACTGTCTTCCTCACCTATCAGGACGCGGCCAAGCATGCGTGCCACGATTACGTCGAAGAGATAGAGAGGCTCGAACAACAACTCGAAACCAAAAAGAAAAAGCTCGCCGAACTGATGGCGAGCATTGAGAAAAACGAAGTTCCTGTCAGTTAGGTATTGACATCATAGGTACTGCATGGTATAAAGAACCCGCAACGACATCATTCTGTTTGGACTGTAAGTTGTTTGGGTTCTAAGCGAAAACCCCGGAAGGAAATATCTTCCGGGGTTTTTGTTTTAGTTCTGTTTCGCTTCGAGGGATTCTATTAGCTGGGTAATCTCTCCGATACATCGTTGCAATTCTGATGCGGGGTTTACCTCAACCAACTTATCATGCGCCCAGATATAGAAGAGCCGTACCAGAATGGAATCTTCGGGACTACGTTGGTAGCTATGGCTCATCACCGTGCGCCTGAACTGTTCAAGGATAAGGTAAAGGTCAAACGTTTCGAACACCTTGGACCAGTGCTTAGCGTGGTACTCCAAATACCATCGTGCTTTCTTGAGGTCTTCAATACGGTTCTTCTTGTACTGTGACCGCATCAAATACTTGACGGCGTTCCCTAATGCGAAGGGAAGCTTGCCGGTAATTTCTATGGTTTCGATTCCGCTGGGGTGGGAGGTGTAATGCTTCGGGTGGTTGACGGCATCGTTCATGGATTCCTTTCCTTCCGGCAGGTCGGGAAAAGCCTGTGAGTTTACCTTGGTTGAAACGATTGCGTTGATTGCTTCGTGAGCGTGCATGTTATTTGGTGAGGTGCTTGTAAATTTGTTTGTTGATATATTTGCGAATAGACATCTTGGCTATGACGAAGAGGCGGGGAGAGGGTAGAGTTAAACATCCTTCTTTGACTGTCCACTTCCTTGTAATTCTCCGTGCGAACTTGTACGCCTTCCTGCATATTTCCAGAGCCGCAGAGGAACTTCCAACAAGAGCCACGGGAACTTTACTGTTGATGAAATAGCCATGAAATTTAAACTGGAAGAAAAAGGAGTTGTCCCCCTTAATCCAGCTAGGAGTTTCATCTGGGGTAGTTTCTCCAACTGCACCAGTAGATATTTTATTGGACGCAAGGATGCGACCATAGGTTAATTGTTCCTCGGTCAGTTGTTTCTTCGACCGGAGAGAGGCATGGATAAGTTGCTTATGTTCAGGCATGATGCGAGACCGAAGCTTGTTAGCTCTTGTCTTCATCAAGAACTTCCTTTGCTCCGCGGGACTATCTCGATACCAGTAAAATTTATCTCCATATTTCTTGCACTTGAACTTTCCTCTTCGACGCTTCGCAGTTGGGGCTTTCATGTTAGCCGCCATCTGTTCCCGATACTTCTTGAGACTTATTTTGCCCATAGTTCTGGAACGGAATGAAGTCGGTTAGCATTAACGGGGATGTCCTTGAATGCCCATGCGAGGTCGTACTTCAATTCCATCTTTTGCCGGAGGGCCAGAAGGAGCGCACGGATTTGCGGCTGGGACGCGCCGTCCAATCGCATACGGAAGATGTGCCTCCACTCACGGAGGTTAGCAGTCACACCAATCACCGTAGCCGTACAGTTCGGAAGCAATCCCCGCGCTTCTTCGGGAGGCAGTCCTCCTTGGACAAGTTCCACGTACTTCTCCGCAAGGTTCTGGCAGGTATCCTTAAACTCTTCAATGGTCTTCGGGTCAACCTTCTCGTCGCTAAAGAACTGCGGACGGACGAAGCAAATGATTCCCTTCCGGTCGTAGTTGACGAACCTCTGGCTCTCCATGCTGACGCTCATGTGACGATGACGGACAAGCTGATGCGTCGCCGCTCTGTCCGTCGAGAGGACTGCGGGAATATTGATATGCTCGATGACACTTTCGTGTCCGCGATTTATGATACGGGAGAGAAACGCAATGGGGTCGCCCTTCGGTTCGCTTTTATAGCAGACACGGCCCATTATCTCTGCGGCCTCAACCTGTTTATCTATTTCTGATTTAGTTAGCGGAAGTGTGACTTCCTGATTTATCCATAGAACGTTCATGAATGATATGTTTGGCTTTGTAGTTTGCGAGTTCAAGAGTGGGGAATGTCCATCCATACTGGCCCCACTCACTGGTGCTGGGGAGGTATTCATCTCCGGCTTTAACCTTGATGAAATCATTGTCCGCTTTGTGCTGACGGATGATGACAACCTCATAATTGTTTACCTTCCCGCTTCCTTTATGGGTTAGCTCATAGATGGCAACGCCAGCCTCACGGAAAATGAGGCGACAGGTGAAGGGGTTACGGGTAAATTCAGTGGGAATTTTCTTCATTTGTAATTGAAGGGTTAATCATTTGCATAAATTCTTCTTCTGTAATTGAAGGAATCTTATGGAGCCTCGCAATCTTTTGCTTGTGCTCCCCCGGTTCCTTACCGACGACTAGGAAGTTGGTCTTCCTCGACACGTTCTCCTTGACCGTGCCTCCCATGTCCTGAACGAGCAGGTTATATACATGGCGAGGCTGGGACAGGGTTCCCGTGATGACGAAGTTTACTCCCCGCAACGCGGTGCTCTTGGGAACATTGCCTTCGGCATTGGGAATATCTCCTGTCATAACCATTGCCGTCATCTCGTTCCACGTTGGCACGGTCTCCATGTAATTCAGAATTGCCTCGGTCATCAGGGGGCCGAACTCCGCATGACGCTTGTTCCTTAAATCTTCAGGGAAGAGAGTGAGGAAAGAGTAGAGATTGGGGTAAGCATAGGAGAGACTTTCCGCACGGGTGCAACCGACATGGGGAATCTCCATCGCAGTAATCCATTGAGCAAGGGTTGCATGGTGCTTCCGTTCCTCCACGATTTCAAGGAATCCTCTGTACCCTTGGGTTCCGGGGATTCCGTTGATGAGATTGTCCATCGTGCCGGACATGAGAAGCAGGAACGGGTGGTGGAGGTAAGCAGTTTCTGCGGTCGGAGGCTCTACATCATTCTCCCCGGCGAGCAGTTTGTCTGCAATCATACGTGAGAATACAAGTCCCATGCCATCGATGTCTAGTGCGTTCTTACCGCATGCGTATTCCAGCCTGGCCGCTACCTTATCCCTGCACAACGGATTGGTACAGAAGATGTTGAGGTCACTAGAGGATAACGTGGAGCCGCAACAGGGGCAGGTCAGAGGGACAACGGAAACCGTATTGCCACAGCCGCGAACCTTGCGGATGTACGGAATAATCTCCCCTGCCTTAACCACCTCCACGGTATCACCAATGTGGAAGGAGGCCGCATTAGCCACATTGGAGAGGGTGGCACGGGAAACGTTGGTTCCACCAATCTTCACCGTATCGAAGACAGCAACCGGGGTTAATACCCCTGTCCTTCCTACTTGCCAAATGACATCGCGAAGGGTAGTTTCAACTCCCTGCGGGTTGAACTTAAAGGCTACGGCATCCTTCGGGTGATGGGTGGTAGCCTCTCCCGCCGCGGCAATAGCTTTCTTCTGGTTCAACTTAAACACAATACCATCAGTGGGGTAGGCGTTGTCGTCGCGCAGGTGCTTGGCCATGTCCCGGATGTATTCGTCCGTCGGGGCTTCACCTTTGGGGTATACATTGGGGAGGGTTGCGAGGTCAAACATTTCCATCAGCCATCCACGCAGTTCCATGCGGGATTCAACACCATCCGGGAAGGGACTTGCATCGAACGGGATGAAGGTAATGAGCCAGTCAGACCACTTGAGCTTATTATTGCGGAGTTGACCAACGGCGCAAGCGCGGAGGTTGGAGTACCCCATGCTTTCCGCCTGCCCCTCGTTGCTCTTAGCCACAACCACTTCCCCACGGATAGCTCCCGTGTAATTGCCATAACTTGGCGAGACCATATAGAGAACCTTATCAAGGGAGATTACTTCCCCCTCGGTTCCGTTGCCACGGGTAACGGCCTTGACGAGCCGTCCCTTTTCAATGTACAGAACGAGGGTAAGGCCGTCATACTTCGGTTCAACCACGACGTCCCTTCCCGCAACCCAGCCTCGAAGCTGGTCCATACCAATTCCATCCTTGCCCTCATGAATCTTGGCGAGAGACAGGACGGGATTGGGGTGCCGGAAGGTCTTGGCTCCACGTTGTACGTCGTCTCCAAGACTATCGAGTTCCTTGGATTCCGGGGAACGGGAACGCAGTTCTTCAACCAGCGTATCGTAAACCGTGTCGGGAATGAGGGTCTTCCCCTCATTGTAGTAGGAGCTATTGAAGAATGCAATCGCTTCCTCCAACTCCTTCACGCTCATGTTTTTAGGATTACCTATCTCCATTGTCGTCTTCCTTTCTGACGGGTATAATACCTTCGCTAATGAGATTGTCAAGTTCTTTCTCTACTATCTTGTGACAATCTGAAGGCGGCATAAGTACAAACTCCAATAAGGTAACATACTCCATCTTCAAAGGGGCTGTGTTATACTCGCTAGCTTTCTTCACTAAATTCTTACAGATTGTCCGAATAATTTTCCGTACAAGTTTACGATATTTCTCCTGTTCTCTAGTCATTTCCATTGCTTTATGCTTCGTGGGGCAGAATAATTTTACGGGCGTTAGCTTCCTTCTCGGCAAGCTCCGACTTATCTACGAAGGTAAGAGTAGACTGTTCCATCAGGTTCATGGAAATTACATTGCTCGCCACGGAGAAGAGACGGAATGCGGAGATGCCTCCCTTCTCTTCATCAATGCGGTCCGGGTCGTTCTGACTGGCATACGCTACCAAGAGGTGAATGGCCATGAAGAGGACGAGTGCCTTAATCATGACGTGGGAATCTGTAAAGATATTGCACGCCTTGCCGGGGTTCTCAAGCTCCTGCATAAAGGCAATGTATTCCTTCACAGTGACGAGGTTCTCGGCGACTTCTGCCATGATGAACTGAACTCCCACCAACGGCGGGGGTTCAATATCAAAGATGTTGGCGGCGTAGTCCCCCAGTTCAAGAGCTTTCTCGGCAACCGCATCCGCAGGCGCGTCGCTGGGTAGGTTGAAGGCAGGGACTGCATCCCACTCCCGTTGCAGTCTTTCCTTCAACATGACAGACTTCGGTTCGGCGAGAATGCGGGCTACCTCTTCCTGAATATTATCGAGGCTCAATTCGTTTGGTTCTGTGGTATTCATGTGGGGATAATAGTATCTGGGTTTTATTCCTTGTCAAGCTTTTTCGGTACGTCCCTATCAATGGCGTTCATGATGTTACAGAGATGAGTGATTTTGGTAGTTCCCTCCCACGAGGGGCAGAGGGAGTGGGGGAGGTTTTCAATAGTGTCCCAGAGAACTCCTTCAACGACGTGGAACCGAGGATGCAGGTCTATTGGCCCGATGAGAAGGAGGTTGGCTGGGCTTACTGCTTTCATATCTCCCGTAATTTCATTCTTAATACAAATAAGAACGGAACCCGCCTCGTCCTCCTGTACAATCCAATCCCCCTTTTAGGTCTCTACAAATTACCACGTCCCCCTCCTTAAACTTCCGAAGAGGTGCAGGGTAGCATTTCCTTGCTTGGTCATGGCGGCAAAACCATTCCTTCGGTGGAAAAGAATTCAAGACTTTAATAGTGTAGGACCGACGGTTGACTTCGGTTACTTGTCCTACTTCTCTGTTTTCAGTGACAACGTAGTCTCCAACTTTAATTACTTCGTCCATATTTCTTTCTGATATTTTGGGTTCTAACATATTCTTGATAGAAGTGGTTATAACTTTTTGGATTTCGTTCGTATTGTTCTTTTTGTTCCTGCATTATCTTCCGAGTTAAACGGGAAACCTGAAGGAGTGCAAGAAATTGTCGGGTTAAACTCTCAAATTGCATTGGAAGGAACCTTTGTGGAGTGAGAGGATTTCATCCTTAGATAGCGTGCTCATGTTAAGCACCATGTGGTCAGGCGTCATGGACAGAATCTCCGCACCCGGCTCCGTAGGAAATATACGACCCAATTTAACGGAGCGGGCAAGAGATGGGCGGGCCTTAAACATAGCGTCGTAAAGGGTTTTGCTATACCTAACGGCGTAAAAATTATGGTAGGAAAATAGGGTCGCATAATCATGGTTTTCTCCGCGCTTCACCTTATGGTAGTTGAGACGAAGGATGCGCACCGTTCTATCCTCATAGGCATTTGGGTCGTAGAGTGTCCTAACCGCAAAGAAGATGCCTGACGTGAATACCTCCCCAATACCGAAGGATTCAATCTGGAATTTGGTCTGTTCAGATTGGAGAATATTATCCTCCGGGTTCCGGGGAATATAGAACTCTCCCTTGACATGGGCAGGAAGAACCATAGGGCTTCCAAGTTTTCCGGTACGACCATTATTATCCTGTGCCCAAGAATGAAGGAGCATGATTTGTTGAGCGAGTGCAATAGGTTTCATATCTGTTTTGTTTTTGTAGAGCGATGTGGGGTTTCTAAATATCCAGTTTCCAGCGAATAGTTGGATACCCATCCTCACTGGATTCAAGGTAAAGGAAGATGCCGTCACGAGCGATTACGAAGGTCACGTTATCCGGGTCATACCCGCACAGATAAATGTATATATCCTTGACAACCATAGAGTAGGGCAACCTATAGGTTCGTACCGGGAAGATGTTTTCTCCAGTCTTTGATGATATTGTTTGTTGAAGACAAAGTAGCATCCGCTTTTTCCGACTAGATATTTTGAAGCTGATTGCAAGAGGGTCCTGCTCTTTCGGCTTATCGGGGTACGGCTTCCTTCCAGTTGTGGTTTCTGCTTGGCTAAGTATTAGGTCAAAATTCTCCATAATAATTTCCAGCGTGCTTTGAGGTTTCTAATTAGAAGATAGGTCGAGTGAGTCCCATATCTTCAAGGCAACGGGCGAGGCGATTTGCTTCCAGCTGATGCCGCTTTAGGCGTCGGCGTATGATGTCAATGCCCCATTCTACCAGTAGCTGGAAGACAAACCAGCCCGTGATGATGACGCACCATGTAAGGTACGATACGAGAAGTTCACCAGTGGCAAGGAGGTATCCTAAACAAACCAGCGCACTTACGAAGGCAACAATGTCCACTACCGAATGCAGGTGCTCCACGATGCTCCACAAGGCATGAAGCCTATCGGCTCGCCCGATGTGGTGGAGACAGTTCTTGCGGAGGATGACGACATTAGATTCTTTTTCGGAGGTCATACTATAGAGCTATGTGAGGTTTCTAAGGGTTCAACGGAGTACGAGCTTCACGGTTTCCAGATTCAATTCATCGTGCCATTTGTTGCTCGTAAACTTCACCATGCAGGGGAGGAAGAAACGTTCCGCTATCTTGCGAACCTTTATGGAGTTAAGTTTATTCATGGATTCCTTATCGGGCGTGAGGAATCGGAAGCGCATATAGGTGAGGCTACCGTCAACCATGAAGTCCACCGCCCCTGCTTCCTGCGCAATACGCAACCCCACTTCCTGCCAGTTCTGATTAACCACCGCAATAAAGTGCTTTGCCAGTTCTATAGCATCCCCTACAGTCAGAGCCGCCGTTTCCGCAAGTTTCCACACCGTGCCATTCCACTTCAACTTGTGGAGCCGGACAATGCACGCGCCATTGTGTGTGCGTTCCAGTTCGATTGCGTAGGGCCGCATGTACGGCTTAACATATGCCGTTCCTTCTCCACCCCATTCGGAAGGCCTGTCTATCCTATGGGATATTACACCAGCCTTAAAAGAAAAGATTGCAGGTTGAAGTTTATTGATTCGATTTGTGAGTTTAAGCCATTCCGTGCGGGAAAGTTCATCACGTTTCCTGCCCTTAATATCAATGTCAAATGCAGTCATAATTTTGTAGTGTTCTTTGTTGGTTCTAAGGGAAAAGATAATACTCTATCAGGTTTTTACTTTAATATGTATGATACTGTCCTTCAAGGATATTTGCATAGGCTTCAACGCGTTCGGTAGGTACGATATGAAAGCCGTTGCAACTTGCGAGCCGTTCCACATCCCGCATTTGCCGGGTAGTGGTTTGTGAATATTCTTTGGTCGTAACATACAGTACTTTACCTCGGCGGTCGACGGTGGCAACGTGCGTTTGATAGGAGAAAAGTCAGGTGCGCTTCCATGACATGGAGCGCAAACGCTCTCCGTATAATCCGGTCCGCAAGGGAGACTTGCCACTTTCTTTTCTGCCTTCAATGTATTCCGTGCCTAATTTTTCAATGTAGGTTCTCATGGTATTTTGTTATTTGGTTAGAGTTATTTGAGGGTTCTAATAAATAGGGTAGCCGGGGCGGGGTTTAAGTCATGCCCTGTAGGAGGGAAGGGTGGAAACGGTTGTGTGGTTATAGTCGAAGCGATAGTATTGTGCACCAGTCAGGTTTTTAAGGCCTTGCTTCAAGCTCTCCACTTGTTCTTCCACTTTAACGGCTTGTGCAAAATAGGCGCACACGTAGTCGGAATTGCAAAGGCGGTGGTTTGAATCCTCAATTTCTTGAAGCTTGGTATCAAGGCGAACCATATCATTGAAGATTCCTTCAATGAATTTCTCCATGTCCCTCCCGGTGACAATCCGCTTCTGCCCCTGCGTCAATTCATTGACGTCAAAGTTAAAGGAAATATTTACGGTATCATACATGTCGGGGAAGATATGATGAAATACCACTTTCTGCCATGAGTAGTGACTTCTATCTATATAGGCTCGGATTTTAATGTCCGCATCAACGCTTTGTTCGATTGCGGCGGCCAGACAGTCATTCATCATCCGTTCTACTCGGACGTTATAGACCTTGCCTTCAAACTGGCGGAGGCGTTCGGCCACTAGTATCAGCATGCGGTGAGTAATAAAGGCGGCCAGACCATGGGCGGCATTATCTCGGACAACCTGTTTCAGGTTATGCCCCATGTTTTTCACCGGGATGACATAATCCTTCTGATTATTCTTCATGAGGTCGTCACGCACCTTGTCTACGGCGGCATCGATAGCGGCATTTGCCCGTTCAGTAAGGGCATTAATGGCGGCGGCACTGTTGAGGTTTGCGGATGTAGTATTCATTGTTTTATTCTTTCTATCGGTTTATTGTTGTTTGGTTTATTGTTGCGGGGCTTGTCCTCCGCTGGATGATTTCAGTTTAGCAGATTTTCTTATCTTGTCAAATAATTTTTATGTGTATGACAAAATCCTATGGGACAATTTGCAAATAGGAGACGTATTGAGAATTAACCTGCCGGGTATCTCCCGCTTGGCATACATTCTCCATGCCGAAAGGGAACCATGCTATTTTATCGGGGCGGGGTAGTCTTTCAAGGAGAGTGTGCGGGGGTTCATCCTTTGAAGAGATAAGCATAACGCCATACGTTCCAATCCGATACAGGACAATGTCATCTTTCTGGCTCTTGCTTCCCGGCTTGGCATACCGGGGAAGGAGTAGCAGACAGTCAGCGCAATCGGACGGATTAAGCAGGTACTCTTTCCGGTGAAGGGCGTTGAAGCTCCAGATAGTGAGGCGCATCTTACCGCCCGTTACCATTTCCGTTTCTATTCTGATATGTAATTCTGATATGTCTTTCATGGTCTGTAATTTATGATTGGTTTATTGTTAAACCCCGGAATCCCCGGAACCCGTTGCACCCGATATCCCCCGCATTCCGGGGGCGGGAATTATTCCTTTGTCTTTCTACTTTTTCTTTCTATTTGGTTAGAGTTATTTGACGGGTTCCGGGGGTTCCGGGGTTTAATTGTTCCACGTGGAACAAGCCGCAAGTGGTTTATATTCTTCCAGTTGCCAGCGTTCGGCCGTGCATCGTCCGAACCCGGAAATTAACGATATCACGGGGACGGGGGGATACATTGTGGCCGCTCATATCGGTGAAAGTATGCCCCATTTCTACCAAGCCAATCAGGTTGCGGATAGTACTGCGCAGGGTTTGATTTCCTTTCTGGTACACCTTTACCCGGCTACCGTCTGTAAGCTTGAGTTCAAGGTAGCAGTTAGTCATCCGGCAACCCGGATTTATCCATGACAGGACGGCGCCCATGTAGCGGGGCAGGACATAGTATTTTACACAGTCACAGGGCAAGCCAAAGGCGGGCGTGCTGGTGAAATGTGCTTCCGGCTGGTCGTCCACAGGGCAAACTAGGAAATAATCTTTTTCCCACTCTTCAATGTTTTCAAGGTCTTCATCTCTCATATCTTCCTTGCCTTCTCCGTATTCAAGGGAATAGATTGCCCATTCTGGAATGTCGTGAATAAGGACATAGTCTGATACTTTAAGAACTTCCGGTTTAGTTGTAGTCTTCATAATATGGTTGCTTTCTATTGTTTTGTTGTTGGTTGGATATTGTAGGGCGGCGTAATTATTCAATAAATATCATAAAGGCGGTACATTTCATCCGGGCGGGTGAAGAAAGCCAAAACTCTCTTGTACTCTTTCACATAACAGTTGTAAACCCGTTTGGCCGTCTGATTTATCTTCCCTGTTTCATCATACTTATTGTATCCAAACATAATGCAAAAATCATCGAAGGTTCCTACGTCTCCCTTTATCAAGTTAGCGAGAACGTCATAAGCGGTTGGCTTTGCGCCCTTGTGGGTGGAATTGTACACCGTGACTGAAAACGTTTTTTGTTCCCCCGGATTTGGTGCTAACCGGGTAAAGGTGCATTTCCATGCTAGCACTTTCTCGGCGGCATTTTCCCGCAAGGGAACACAATAATCTTTGAAGCGAGCCGTAAATTGAAGGTCGTAATCATTCAAGAACTCATTAGTTTTTTCGTTTTCGTTCATAATATGGTTGCTTTCTATTGTTTTGTTGTTGTTCGGTTTTATAGAGCGGCGTAGTTATTCAATGGGAAGCGGGAATAATTGAGCATGGGAAGCTTTAGCTACCAGCTGGCAGAACCGTTGTTCCAGATACTGATTAATTTCCTTCACGTCATAGGTACACCAATCTCCTAACACCCTTTCATTCACCGCCTTCCACAATCGTGCTATGTCAGAATCATCTATTGCGGGCAGGGCGTCCCACGGGTATATGTTAAGCAGGGCGGCATTGGGGCGTGCATGCGGGGATGACTTGGCGAAAAAGATAAGGGACAGAAGGCCCTCGCCGTTTTCGTAGAATGCCCATGCCGGGATTTCGTTGTCTTTCAGTTCAATTTGAGTGTTCATGATATAGTGTTGTTTAGGTTTTCAGTTGTATGATAAATTAGAGCGGCCAAGAAATAGTTTCCGGGGAATCAGAAAGGGCAAGTACAAAGTCAGTTTCAAACTGTCTTATCACAATGTACCCTTGTTCCGGCGTATATCCTTTAAGTTCTCCCAGAATGCACCAAGCATCCATTCTGATTTTAATCTCACTTCCCCTTGGCAGGGTGGGAAGTAGCTTCCTTGCTTTTTCGATTCCCTTGCATACCCTATCCGTAACGGTAAGCATGAGGGCAGTATCTTCCTTCCAGTTATGGGGCAAGATTGTCATCTTGTCAGGGTCTGATACGTCCATTTCGTCATAGTCTAATTTTACGATTTCTTTCATAAGTTATTTCTTTCTAATAGTTTGAGGTTATGCGGGGGCTTGTCTCCCGCTTGCTGATTTTAGTTTATCGGATTTTATTATCTTGTCAAATACTTTTTTAGGGCGGTGTAACTTTTCAGGGGGAACTTAACGGTTATACACAATCCTTGCGCCCGCTTCCTCCAGTGCGAGGCATAGAGGGTCGGAAATAAAGGCACGGCTGACTACCATTTCATGAGGGCGATAGTCCGCAATGCTGATTGCCCGCATTTCCCCGGATTCCCGGCCCCTGACAAGTAGGCTTGCCTTGCTTCCGGTTGCTTCCGCTAGTGCGGCGATTAGTCCTAGCTCTTCATCATGGCGTGCGGACAACTGGAAAAGATAGGGGCGTGTTTCCCGGATATGGGCGGCTAACATATCGATTGCCGTTTTCTTTTCGTCTTCATTCATGGTCTTATTTCTTTCTATTGTTTCTAAGGGTTGTTCCCCGGTGGATGATTTCACTTTATCAGATTTTCCTAGCTTGTCAAATTATTTTTTATTTTGTATGACAAATTCGTAAGTTATTCATCCGCAATGTTGAAGGCCTTGCGGGCGGCGTATCCCGTGCGCTCAATCTCCATGATTATTTCAACTTCTCCGGACGGGTAGATGACAGTTGAATAAGCAACCGGCCGAGTAGCCTCGTCCCTCAAAAACTGGCGGACGCCCGCAACGTCATAGTTAACGCCCTGCCACATGCTAATCATTTCAAGGTCTTCGAGGGCAGGGGCAACGTCAAACGAAAAGATATCAAACACGGCCGCAACAGGGCGGACGTGTGCGATTGTTTCGGCAAACAGGACGAGGGACAGGACGCCGGAACCGTTTTCGTAGATTGCCCATGTGAGAGTTTCACCGTCTTTCAAGTTAATTTGATTGCTCATTGTTTTATTTCCTTTCTTTTAGTTAGTGTTCTCATTTCCGGGTTGTTCCCCGGTGGATGATTGCAAATTAACTGATTTTCTTACCTTGTCAAATTATTTTTTTTTGAGTTGTATGACATAATTATAAATCATTTAATATCAGCAGATTCTTCTGTCTCTTCTGTCTCTTCTGTCTCTTCTGTCCACCGCACCCGGTTGATAAATAAGCACAAGTCAAGAAAATTGTGGTGGTGGATATCCGGGTTGCAACCTCCCGAGATGACATAATTCATGAGTGCGGCCTTAACGTCATCTTCATTTCCGCTATCAACGGCGGCGGCAAGGTTGTCCATGCGGAAAAACGTTGCGTAGTCATAGATTGCTTTAAGGTGCGTTGCGGCGTCATAGCTGATTGCACCCTCGCGGCGGTCTAAGATGATATCGATAATCATTGCTTTAATCTCCTATCTATTTAGTTAGTGTTCTCATTGTTCCGGGTTGTTCCCCGGTGGATGAATGCAATTTAACATGCTTGCGGGAGACGTCAAGCGGTTTTCTTTCCGGTGCGTTGTAACCTACTGACTATCTGCGGGTTATAATTGTGTCATACAACCCGTTGCACCTCCGGATTCCCCGTCCCTATATATAGAGAGAGAGAGAGAGAGAGAGAGACCCGGATTCCCCGGTATCCATGATTCCCCCCTTTATATATATAGTGTAGGGTATTCTTTTGTATTCTTTTGTATTCTTTTGGTATCTTTTGGAATTGCATAAATGTTCCATGTGGAACAATCCGGCAATCGGGCAATCGGGCAATCGGGCAATCGGGCAATCGGGCAATCGGGCAATCGGGTATCCGGTAGTTGTGGTGGGATAGCGGTTTCAACGGGTTCAACGGGTTCAACGGGTTCAAGATAGTTAAGGATTCATAACTATTAAGGATTCTTAAACATTTCCCCCTTGTAAGTCCG
>UMGG01027232.1_pt1 | contig 91158 bp, 95 predicted proteins | sample 1965211 | NCBI WGS metagenome assembly UMGG01 (sample SAMEA4836064, study PRJEB28245) | human gut metagenome | biome: gut microbiome; material: fecal sample | place: Denmark | collected 2008 | reverse complement strand
TATGCTTATATCGGCAGCTCCCCTTAAGAGGAGTTGCTGTTGTTCTAAAGGAGTTGTGACACTCCGCATCCGGCCTCCCGGATGCAGAACTGATATTAAAGAAAACACCGGTTTTTGACAAGCGGAAAGTTGTTTTTTCTGCGGGGAATTTTTGCAAAAAGAACGGGAAAATCTGCCCGTGTCCGGAAAAACGAAAACTATTTGCCGCTGTTGCTTTCAATCGGTTCAAATTCCCAGGGGAATACCAGCCAGCGGCCGGGAACTTTCGGCGCGGCCGGAAAGTCAAGCTCGGCTGCCGGGTCTTTGCTGAACAAAACGGCGATTTTGGCCCGCGGATATTTTTCTTTCAAATAACGGTAAGTGCTGCCGGAATCGTAAAGGTCATCCACGAACAGCGTTTCCTCGTCCATGCGGATGTCGGGCGGCACCAGACATTTGAGTTCGCTGCGGGCTTCGCCCTCATAGCTGGCCAGCGAGATGCTGCTGATTTCCCTGATGCCGAGAAACTGGGCGAGAACGCAGGCCGGCACCAGCCCGCCGCGGGCGACCGCGATAATGCGTTTAAAACCGCATCCGGCAAGAATATAAGCCAGTTTTTTGCATTCGCTGTTGATTTCCTCGTAGCTGATATATTCCTTTTCCGCCATCATTCGTTTCCTTTTAAGCTGAATTGTTCGATTGTTTCGGCCAGACCGGTTTTGTCGTCGGTTTGAACCGCGATTCCCCATACGGTGCCGCCGCTGCGGCAGACTTCCAGCCGGTTGCCGTTGTAACGCTGGCACAGCCGGTCGATCGGCGCCTGTTTGTCAAAGCCGAGCACGGAGTCGTAATTACCGCACATGCCGACGTCGGTGATGTAGGCGGTGCCGCCGTTTAAGATATGGGCGTCGGCGGTGGGGATGTGGGTGTGGGTGCCGGCAACAATGGAAACCCGGCCGTCGAGATAGTGTCCGAGAGAAAGCTTTTCCGAGGTCGATTCGGCATGGACGTCGACGAAAACGGCGGCAATGTTGCGGCCGAGCGCATAGTTCTTTAACAGCCGGTCGAGGACAAACGCGGGGTTGTCAACGCTGTCCATGAAGACTCGTCCCAGCACCTGGGTAACAAGAATTTTTTTGCCGCTGGCCAGTTCAAATTCGACCGCTCCGCGGCCGGGTGCGCTGTCGGGATAGTTCAGCGGCCGGACAATGCGTTTGCACTCGTCTAAGAAAGGGATGATGTCACGCTGCTGCCAGACATGGTTGCCGGTAGTCAGAACGTCGGCGCCGCGTTCCAGAAACTCGCGGGCGATTCCCGGCGTGACGCCGAAGCCGTGGGCGGCGTTTTCAACATTGACGATAATTACGTCGGCCTTGTATTTTTCCCGCATCAGCGGCAGGTTGTTTAAGACGGCGTCTCTTCCCGCCCGGCCGACCACGTCGCCCAAATAAATGATCTTCAACAGTTTTCTCCGTTAATTAAAAAAAACTCCGGCGGCCGGAGTTGAAAGGTAACAAAAAAAGAGAGAACCGTCGGGCCGTATAGGTACATTCTGTCTCGAACCGCATCTCAATAGGTGGGCATCATATAACAGGACCACGATCCTGCCAGGGACAATTCCCGATAAAATTACGTTGGCTCGGAAGATCTGCGGAATTACGAACCGGACAGTCACCTCTCCATAAACCGATATTATAATGATTCGATCTGTTTTGCAACAGCTTTTATTTTTTCGCTCACAACCCTGAGCCGGGCGGAAAGTTCGCGGTCGGCGGCAGCGGTCCGGGCGGCGTCTTCCCCCGCGGGGGCAACCGGCGCGGGGTTGTTTTTGCGCGCTTCAAGCAAATCGTCGGCAACCAGAATGCCGATCATTGCCAGCAGCATGTTTTCGCTGATTTGTCCGCTGATATCTTTCAACAGCCGCGCCTTTTCTTCCAAAACGCCGGCCAGCTGCATGATCCGCGCTTCCTGACCGCTTTCGCAGGCAATCGGATATTCGCGGGAATTAATCGTTACCGTTACTTGTGCCATTTTGCTCCCGTGCCGTGTTCAGTTTGTTGATCAGTTCGTCGATACGGGCAACCGAACGGGCGGCGGTTTCTTTAAGGCGGGAAACGTTTTCCCGCTTGTTTTCAAATGCCCGCTGCAGCTCGTTGAGCGCCGCGTCGATTTCGTTCAGGGCTTCCGCCGTTTCCTTGAAACGCGAAATTTCTGTTTCCATGGTAAAATTTTTCTTTCTTTATCGATGCCGTTAGCTTATAATCTCCCGATAATACCGGTCATTAACTATTTTTTCAAGCGGCAAAAACGGATATGCCTAAATTTATTCTCAAAATTACGGCCGAAAGCGCCGAAAACTGCATCGACGAAAAGAACGTCGAATGTTTCATTCTGTCTGCTTCCCTGCCGGAGGACTGCCTCGGCAGGATAATCCGGAAGATTGAGGCGGCCGGAAAAATTGCGCTGCTTGAAGGCGAAGACGCCGCCGCGCTGGCGGTTAAACTCGGCGCCGACGGCATTGTTGCCGATCTGAGCGCCTCAACGGCAATCAAAAAGGAGATGGCGGCCCTGCGCCGGCAGCTCGGCCGTCGTTTTCTCGGCGTTATCTGCCGCAGCCGCCGTCATGAAGCGATGATCGTAAGCGAAAACGAACCGGACTTTGTTGTTTTCCGCATCTGGAGTGAGGGGGCGGAGAAAACCAAAGCGCTGGCCGACTGGTATGCGGAGTTTTTTCTGCTGCAGACGGCGGTCGAGCCGATGGACGGTTCCGTCAATTTTTCCGCCTGGCCCGCGGACATGGTGATTTTAAGCCCCGAAGACTATAAGATTTTAGTTGCGAAAAAATAAAGTTTAGAGTAATTATCTTGATAAAATTCAAAAAATCAAAAATTAAGGAGTGAATAAGAAAATGAAGCAGCAAGCAGTATCCATCAGAATCGGCTGGGTAATCGAATACAAGGGCAAACCCTGGACGGTCGTTAAGGCAACCCACATCAAGCCGGGCAAGGGCGGCGCCTTTATGCAGGTCGAAATGAAGTCGGTTGAGGAAGGAACCAAAACCAACGAGCGTTTCCGTTCCGAAGATACGGTCGAAAAACTGATGGTGGAAGAAAAAGACTGCCAGTTCCTCTATGAAGACGCTCTCGGTCTGACCTTTATGGATTCGGAAACTTTTGAACAGTTTGTTATGCCTGCCGACATTTTGGGCGATTCCCGTCCGTTTATGGTCGAAGGCATGACCGTTTACATCAATTTCATCGACGGTCGTCCGGTGGCGGTCGAACTGCCGCAGCAGGTCGTCTGCACCATTGCCGAAACCGAACCGGTGGTCAAAGGACAGACCGCGGCTTCGTCCTACAAACCGGCGATTTTGGACAACGGCGTCCGCATCATGGTTCCGCCGTTTATCAACCAGGGTGAAAAGGTCGTGGTCGGCACGGCCGAAGCCAACTATGTCGAAAGAGCCAAATAATGTCGTATCTTTCCCCAACTCTCACGCTTTTGGTCGGCGCCGTCAAAAAGGCAACGGCGTCGCTTGACCGCGACTTCAACGAGATTGAGAAGCTGCAGTCTTCGGTGCGCGGTTATCAGAATTTCGTTTCCCGTTCTTTCGAGCGGGTGGCGCAGACTCTGAAAAGCGAACTTTCCCGGCTGCGGCCGGACGCCGTCTTTGTCGACGGCAAACCGCCGCTTTCCCGCGGATGCTGTTTTATGGTCAATCCGATTGACGGCATGGGCAACTTTGTCCGCGGCATTCCGGTGTTTGCCACCACCGTCGCCTATTGCGAAAACGGCGAAGTCAAGGCTTCGGTCGTCTATAACCGTGCCAGTGACGAGCTGTATTTTGCCGAAAAGGGCAGCGGCGCCTACAAGGAAGGCTTCCGCAACCACGAACGTCTGCGCGTTTCCGCCGTCAAGGATGGCACCGCGGCTCTGGTGGCGGCCTCAATCGGCTTTCAGCACGGCAGCGCGGAATATACCGCCGCTTACCGCGATTTGTTTGCCGAAACCGAAAACGTTCGGCTGCTCGGTTCCGTTGCGCTCTCGCTGGCCGGCGTTGCCGCCGGCAAAATGGATGTCTGCCTCAGCCTCGGCAGCAATCTGAATTCGGCGGTTGCCGGTCTGTTGCTGGTGCGCGAAGCCGGCGGTTACGTCTATAACCTGAAACGGGAAGAATTTGCGCCGGAAAAAATCGAACAGGTGATCGTTTCCGACGAGTTGGCGGCGACCAACACCTCGCTGGAGGCGTTTATCGTCAGACTGGCGGGATAGTGTTTTTGTCTTTCGGGGGAAGAGAATGCGCAAAGTCTGGATGTTGGTAACGGTTTCCTGCCTGTTGTGGGGACGGGCGGCGGCCGACGACGTTTATGTTGATCTTTCGGTGTTGGACGGTCTGGACGCCGCGCCTGCCGGAGTCGATGCGCCGCTTTTCCCCGTATTTGACGATTCGTCCCTGCGTCCGCTGCCTAAGCCGGTTATCGGCGACAAGCCCCGGGCGGTCAGGCCGGCGCCGGCTGAGATAAAGGGTAAACCGGAGAAAACTCCGGTTGCGGTAAAAGCAAAAACCGAACCGGCGGTAAAAACGATTCCCGTTCCCGAACGCAAACCGAATATACGTCCGCTGCCGGTTAAGTCCGAACCGGCGGCCGAACCTGTTGCGGCACAAAAAAAGAGGCCGGCAGAAGATAAGGCAGTAACCGTTAAAAAGGCGGCATTGCCGGCAAAGCCCGCGGCGGCGGAAACCAAGCCTGCGGCAGTTAAGGAAAACGTGTCCGGAAACACGATCGTTTCCGCAACAAAAAAGCCGGCGGCAGAGAGAAAAAAGCCGGAGGCCAAACCGGCGGTAAAAGAAAAACCGGCGATAAAAGCGGATATTGAAAAGAAAAGCATGCCGGCAGTGTCCCGGCAGCCGGTTTCGTCAGTCGTTGCCGAACCTGCGGCGGATAAAGCGGTGAAGGCCGACGCGGACAAAACCGTTAAGGTCGAAAAAACGGTACGGGCGAAAGATACGGAACGGGCGGTGAAAGCGGAAGTGTCGCGGGAAGTTCCGGTGGTAAAAGCGCAAATTTCCGCCGCAGAGAGCAGGAAAGTGGGAGAAAAGCACTTTGCCGCGGAAGACAAACCGGCGGAAAAAATTCCGGTAAAAATTGAAAAAACGAGTTCCGCCCCGGTCGTTGCAAAGGAAAAAGAACCGGCTTTGCAGCCGCTGATTCCGGTGGCGGAAGAAGAACCGGCCGCCGACGTCATTGCCTTTGCCGGCGGCGTGTTTGAGCTTTCGGCCGAAAATACGGCGCGGCTGGCAGCAATTGCCGACGGCTTCAAACGGCCGGGCGAAAGCAAAATCCTCATCTACGCCTACAACTTCAACGACGGCGGCAACGATTTCAAAAACAAGCGTCTGAGTTTGAACCGGGCGGTGGAAATCCGTTCTTATCTGATGACCCGCGGTTATAAAAACTTCGGCATCAAAATCGTCAATACCGACAACCGCGGCAAGCAAAACACGGTGGAAGTTTTCGAGCAGGCGGATTAATGGAAAAAGCTTAAAATTTTTTAAATTAATGCTTGCTTTATTTGAAACTCTAATGTATAAGAACGACAACTGAAAATTCGATATGGAGAAAATAAGATGAAAAAAGGTATTCATCCGGATTATCACGAAATTACCTATGTAATGAGTGACGGCAGCGTAGCCACCACCAGATCCACCTGGGGCAAAGCCGGAGACAAGATGACTTTGGAAATTGATCCGAAATCCCATCCGGCATGGACCGGCGTTTATCGTCTGGTTGACACCGGCGGTCAGTTGTCCAAATTTAAGAACAAGTTTGGCGCTTTCGGTCTCAAAACTTCCGACGGCGAATAGTATTTAATCTTAATACTATCTTAAATTTTTTCAATTAACCTGCATTCTATAATGGAATGTGGGTTTTTTGCTCACAAAATCTGTGTGCTTAAAACAAAAAAGAAAGGACAGAAGAATGACAGCCCCGTTAATGCCCAAGGCAACAGCCGTCTGGCTGGTTGAAAATACGACTTTGACTTTTAAACAAATCGGCGATTTCTGCGAACTGCACGAGCTGGAAGTGCAGGCGATTGCCGACGGCGACGTCGCTTTTAACATCGTCGGGCTGAATCCGGTTACCGGCGGTCAGCTGACGGCGGACGAAATTGCCCGCTGCGAACAGGATCCTTCCGCGTCGCTTGTCGGGGTTGAACCGGAACGCAACGTCAAGGCGGAAAACAGCAAGAACAAAAAAGTGCTTTCGCCGTCGCAGCGCAGCGACAAGCCGGCGGCTATTCTGTGGATTTTGCGCAATTGTCCGGAAATTATCGATTCCCAGATATGCAAGCTGATCGGTACCACCAAGCCGACCATTGCTTCTCTGCGGGACGGCACGCACCGCGACATGGCCAACCTGCGGCCGAAGAATCCGGTTGCTGTCGGTTTGTGCAAGGAAAAGGACCTGGACGAAGCAATTGCCGTTTCCAAAAAATGGACCGAACTGAAAAGCCAGCCGAAAAAAACGGTGAAGAAGAAAGCCGGAAAATCTGCGGCGAAAGCCAAGGCCGCCGCTGCCAGAAAAAAAGAGGCGGAAAAACTGAAAGCTGCCGCCGCAAAAGAAAAAGAAGCGGCGAAGAAGAAAGCCGAAGCAGCCAAAAAGAAAGAGGCCGAGAAGAAGAAAGCTGCCGCCGCAAAGGAAAAAGAAGCGGCAAAGAAAAAAGCCGCTGCGGCGAAAAAGAAGGAAGCCGAGAAGAAGAAAGCTGCCGCCGCAAAGGAAAAAGAAGCGGCAAAGAAAAAAGCCGCTGCGGCGAAAAAGAAGGAAGCCGACCGGAAAAAAGCCGAAGCGGCCAGGCAGAAAGCAGCCGAAAAGAAAGCTGCCGCCAAGGAAAAAGCCGCTGCCAAAAAAGCCGCGGCCAAAGAAAAGAAGGCTGCTGCCAAAAAAACGGTAAAGAAAAAGAGCAAAAAGGCCGAAGCTTAAAAACGAAAAACCTCTCCTGGCGGAGAGGTTTTTTTATGGGATGAACACAGCATCACAATGAAGGTACCGCAGCGATAAGTCCCCGGACACGCCGAGCCTGAAAGTGTTTTTGACGCTTACGGAGAGTCTTTTTATCAGGCAGGCACAACAAGCCGGTATCAAAGCAGATATGTGATGCTGCTTCATCTTCAAGCTTGTGCGGCCGGTTTTTCGATATTCAGAACGGTTGATGACGTTTGTATCGGCCGTCGGTACCCGGTGCCGCCGGGAAAAAGGCTGCGTCGCCGCGGCGACGGGAACGGGGTTTGAAAATACTCGGCGTAACCGGTTATATTCGCAAAGGCTTTGTTATGCCGGCGGATTTTGTTTTGCCGTTGCCGCCGAGGGGGTAAAAAAGTCTTGAAATCTGCGGGGTATGCTTATATACTCGGCAATTGTTCAAATTTATCGGGGAATAATTTCAAATGTCAGAAGTCAAAGTCAGATTCGCGCCGTCGCCGACCGGGCACATGCATATCGGCAATACCAGAACCGCGCTGTTCAACTGGCTGCTGGCGCAAAAGCTGGGCGGAAGCTTTATGCTACGGATCGACGATACCGATAAGGAACGCTCCAAAAAAGAATATGAAGCGGAAATACGCGACGCCCTGCAGTGGCTGGGACTGGTGTGGTCGAGCGAAGCCCGGCAGTCCGCGCGGACGGAACGTTACCGGGAAGTGACGGCAAAACTGATTGCGGAAGGATTGGTTTACCCTTGTTACGAAACGCCGGAAGAACTGGAACTGATGCGCAAAACACTGCTGGCCAAGGGTCGCCCGCCGATTTATGACCGCCGTGCCCTGAGTTTGACGAAAGAACAAATTGCCGCTTATGAAAAGGAAGGCCGCCGGCCTCATTACCGTTTTAAACTGGCGCCCGGCGACATCGTCTGGAAAGATATGGTGCGCGGCCGCTGCCATTATTCGGCGGAAAATTTGAGCGACCCCGTTGTAATTCGTGAAGACGGAAGTTATTTATACCATCTGCCTTCTGTTGTCGACGATACGGACTTTGCAATCACACATATTGTCCGCGGCGAAGACCACGTGACCAATACCGCGTCGCAGATACGGATGTTTGAGGCGGTCGGCGGCCGGGTGCCGTCGTTTGCCCACCTGCCGCTTTTGACCGGCAGGGAGGGAAAACTTTCCAAACGTCTGGGTTCCGTCGGCGTTGCCGAATTGCGGGCGGAAGGCGTTGAAGCGATGGCAATTTGTTCTTATCTTGCCAAGCTGGGCACTTCGGAAGCGGTGGAACCTTTTGCCGACCTGTGCAGCCTTGCGGAAAGTCTGGATCTTGCCAGGCTGGGGCGTTCGCAGCCGAAGTTTTCGGAAGACGACCTGCGCCGCTTCAACACCCACCTGGTTCGCGGGCTGGATTATGAAGCGGTAAAAGGCCGGGTGAATGTAGACAGGGAGTTTTGGAATGCCATCCGCGGCAATCTGAATATTGTAACAGACAGTGAAATATGGCGGGGAATCTGCCGTCGGCCGGTTCGACCCGAACTGGAAGACAGGGAACTGACGTCCGCCGCCGCCGAATTGTTGCCGCCCGAGCCGTGGAACGAGGAAACCTTTGCCGTCTGGACAAATGCGGTAAAAGAGCGCACCGGCCGCAAGGGAAAAGCTTTGTTTCACCCGCTGCGCAAAGCGATTACCGGGACGGAAGACGGTCCCGAACTGAAAATTTTACTGCCGTTGATCGGGCGCGAACGGGTTTTCCGCCGCTTGAACGGCGAATATGCATAAAAGGAGAAAAAAATGCCGGAAATGTATCTGCACAATACGTTGACACGCCGCAAGGAGAAATTTGTTCCGTTGGATGAAAACAACGTTCGCATGTATGTCTGCGGGCCGACGGTTTATGACCGCGCGCACCTCGGCAACGCCAAGTCGGCGGTGGTTTTTGACGTGCTCAACCGGGTTTTGCGCGAGGTTTACGGCAAAGACCACGTAACTTACGTTTCCAACATTACCGACATTGACGACAAGATTTTGAACAAACATCAGGAAACCGGCAAGCCGATCAGTGAAATCACCCGGGAAACCTATCAGTGGTATCTGGACGACATGCATGCGCTGAACGTGGCCGATCCCGATTTTCGTCCGCGGGCGACCGAGTTTGTCAACGAGATGATTGAGCTGGTCGAACTGCTGCTTAAAAACGGCCATGCCTATGAGGCCGACGGGCACGTTTTGTTTTCCGTCGATTCGATGAAAAACTACGGTTTCCTTTCCGGCCGCAGCATGAAGGAAATGCTGGCCGGCGCGCGGATTGAGGTGGCCGGTTACAAGAAAAATCCGGCCGACTTCATTTTGTGGAAGCCGTCGGCAGCCGGGCAGCCCGGCTGGGACAGCCCCTGGGGCTACGGCCGTCCGGGCTGGCATCTGGAATGTTCGGCCATGAGTTCAAAATATCTCGGTAATTCGTTTGACATTCACGGCGGCGGATCGGATCTGATTTTCCCTCACCATGAGAACGAATGCGCGCAGTCGATGTGCGCCCATCCGAACGACACTTTTGCCCGTTACTGGGTGCATGCCGGCATGCTGATGGTGGACGGAGTCAAAATGTCCAAATCGCTCGGCAATTTTTATACCGTTAACCAGCTGATCGGAGAATATCCGGCGGAAGCTCTCCGGCTGCTGTTTATCGGCACCCATTATCATCAGCCGTTCAATTTCACTTTTGACGGGCTGAAACAGGCAAAAACGGTTTTGGACAAGTTTTACAACGCTTTGCTCAAAACGGCAGATATCAAGGTTGATGCCGGCGTAGGTCCGGATGCCAGAGTGATGGAAGCTCTTTGCGACGACCTCAACACGCCGCTGGCCTTGTCGGTTCTCCACGAGTTGGTCAACACCCTGAATAAGGCGGAAAGCGCGGAAGAGCGCAGGGAAGCCAAGTCGAAGCTCGTTGCCTCGGCTGCCGTTCTCGGCCTTTTGTATCAGGATCCCGAAAGCTGGTTTAAGCAGGGGGCCGGCGGACCGCTCGACGAGAATGAGATCAACCATTTGATAGAAGAGCGCGCCCTTGCCAAAAAGGAAAAGAACTATGCGCGGGCGGACGAAATCCGCAATCAGTTGAAATCGGCGGGCATTGTGCTGGAAGACACGCCTTCCGGCACCACCTGGAAAAAATGCTGATTTCAGTTGATGAAACGTTGAATCTGCGTTTTTTCGTTATTATGTTTGATTTGTGAAAAAACGGTGTCGGCAAAAGACTTCTTTGCCATGTAGGTAATAAACAGGGGCTCTTCAAGCTGCAGCTTTCCGAGCGTTTCTTCCAGAGCCTCGAAACTTTTGTAAATTTTCCCGATGAGCATGATGTCGCGCTCGTCGTCGTTTCCCGGAATCGTCTTTTTCTTTATCGCCTGTCCCATTTTTTAATACCCTCCTTTTTCGGTTAAGTTATGGCAATCACAAAACGAACTATACCATGGTTGCAAAATTGCGGTAGTAGGTAAAAGTCGGTGCGGGGTAACCAAAAATAAGTACACTTTGCCTTTTTGTCCGCCGTGCGGAACGGCGGCGCGCGTTTGTCTCAGTTTTTGACAACGGCCGTTTCCGGTCGGTGTCTGATCCGCATGATGTGTTCCCGGTAATTGTAGGTGATGTATTGTCCGCCCGCCCAGTTTTCCACCAGAATGTCGACGACCCGGCAATGAGGGCGGCGGTCGTGGTTCGGTGCCAGATCGGAAAGGTTATGAATCAGAAAGTGCAATTCATTCATGGTCTTCCTCCTTTTAGAAAATTAATATGTTGTGCGTCTCCTGCAATACAACCTCTACAAAATTATTGAATCTCATAGATATTGGGTTTAATTGTATACAATAAAAGTTTTAATGCGCAAAGTTTGCGGAGGGGTGTAAATGAAAAACGTTTTTTTCACAGGGATGTGCTTTTGTTTTTTAAGCAGCTGCGCCGCCGGTTACCGGCTGCCGCCGGAGGTGACGGCAGCAGCGGTCGGGGACAGGGCGCAGGTGGTCTATTCTCCTGCGGCCGGCGTCTGGTCGGAAGGCGGCATGGCGGAAGACCGCACGGTGTTTACCAGGTCCGTTTCGCCGGGTACGGGCAGTTATTCGCAATATACGGCAAGGAAAGCAGGCTTTTCGCCCGCTTCGACCTATGAGTTTCTGTTAAACGGCCGTTTGATCGGATATAACCAAAACGATCTGTATTTTACCGAAACGGTATATCGCGACAACGCTTTCAAGGTGCGTAAATTGTCGCCCGAAGAGGTGGAAAAGCTGTTCCCCGGATTGACCGTCGTAAAAATTTCGACGGCCGAAAACGGTGTGCTGACGGTCAGAAAACCGTTGTTCGGCAGCCTGAGTTTTCTTCTGCTTAACGATACGGAACAGTCTTATCACCGCTATTCTTTTGAGGGCCGGCGGGAAGCGCGTCCCTTCAAATCGCTGCTGACGGCGGACGCTGCCGGAGACATCCGTTTCAGCCACTTCGGCAGTGACGACGAGTTGTTCCCGGCGCTGACCATACGGGTGGAAAATTAAAAAGAGAGGAAACGATGGAAAGCAAAACCAACGCCATGCGGATACTCGACCGGCATAAGATTGACTACCGATCCTACAGTTATGACGGCAGCCGGGCCTTGAGCGGGATAGAAGTGGCGACGGCGCTCGGCCAGAACCCGAAGCAGGTGTTTAAAACCCTGGTGACGGTCGGAAAGTCGCATCAGCATTATGTCTTTATGATTCCGGTGGCGGAAGAGCTGGATCTGAAAAAAGCGGCGGCCGCCGCCGGCGAAAAGTCGGTCGAGATGGTCAAGTCAAAAGAGCTTCTCGGCCTGACCGGCTATGTTCACGGCGGTTGTTCGCCGCTCGGGATGAAAAAGCCGTTTCCGACATTTGCCGACGAAACCGCCGCGGACTTTGCGACGATCATTTTCAGTGCCGGCAAAATCGGTTTTCAGATTGAGGCGCCGCTCGCCGCGCTGGAGGAAATCGTCGGCCTGAAGACTGCCCGGCTGACGGTTTGAAAAACGGAATGTATTTGCTTGCCAAGACGGAAATTTTTTGTTAAATTCCCGTCCGCGATAATATTTTATGTTTAATTATTAAAAATAACAAAACTTATGATTTACGGAAACAATGTAAGACTGGAAAAAGAGAATGACAACCGGGAAGTGCGCTGCCGTTTGCTGATGAAAAAAACGACGGCTGCGGCAGAGTGCGAAGTTTCGTCCGGTTTGAACTACTGGCAGTTTGCAAACGCGGCGGTTGCCGTGATGCGCAAAAAAGACCGCGTGTTCGACCTTTTTTATTTTCCCTGTCGGAATCTGACGGGACCGTTGGTTTGCGGTCCGCGCGACGTTTTTGAGTTTAAGCTTTTCGGCGCCGATTTTGTATATCATCTGACCGACGGCTGGTTTTGGCTCAATCACCGGCCGGGAAAACAGAAGCTGGAAAACGGCCGGGAAATGTTTTTGGGCGATATTTATCTGGGTAAAAAAATCCTTGCCGGCGACGTTTTCGGCGAGCGTCCGGAAAGCGGCGGCTGGAACGTTTCCGCCCTTGATGAGGAAACGGACGCTTTTGAAACGCGCAAATACGTTTCTTTCACGCCGGCTGCGGACGGAAAAACAAGCATTGCGCAGTATCCGGACGGCCGCTGTGACCTGTTTTGCGACGGCTACCGCATCAAGGCCGGTCCGCAGGGCGGATATCGGAAACTGCAGGTGAGAGGCGGCAGCGTTTTGCTGTTTGCCGCCGGCGACGCGTGGAAAAAGGTTTACGAAGGCTCTGACTGTCTGCCGGAAAATTTCGATCTGCCGGCGGTGCTGGTTTATGACCGGGACAGCGACAAAAACGGCACGCTGATTCTTTTTGACGGGGAAAAATGCGTTGAGGAGTATGGTGAAATAGAATTGTTTGACCGGGCGGTAATCGCCGTCGGCAACAAGGTGTTTGATGCCGGTGCCGGAAAAGCTTTCTTTGTCGGCTGAAATTCTTTCCGTTATGAAAAAAGCTTCCGCGTCCGAGAAGGACGGCGGAAGTTTTTTTGTGCAATAAGGGGATTTTTCTTTTTTAGGGCGGTTATTTTTCTTTTCCCGCCCTGAGGCTGCGGATAATGTCAATACCGTAAACGGAAGCCGTCCGCGGCGCAAGCACGTTTGCCCGTCCGTCCGCAACGACGATCCGGTGCCGCCGGTAAAGTCGTTCATAGTCGCGTTCCGGCAAATCTGCGGAAAAGTCGCTTTGCGCCAGATAATCGCGCATTTTACCCTTGGTATCGGCAATGATTTTTTTGCCCGGCTTTTCCCCGCGGCGGCGCTTGGCGTAAGCATACAGATAGCGGGATTTCAGGTTGTCGCTGCCAAGCACCATGGTAATCGGGTTGGTCAGGCAGAAATCGGCGACCGCCGCCGTGTCGGGGCAGATTTCCTCCTTAAGCAGCAGGTCTTTGATGATTGTTACGTGTTCGGCTACTGTCTGCGGCGCCTGTACCAGCAGCGAGGGCTGTCTGACCGCGGCTCTTATGTAGTCTTCGCGTTTGAACATCGGCTGTCTCTGTTCGTTTTGCAGCGCCGGATGACGAACGACGCCGTTGACGTTGGCGGCGATCGTTTCCGGCAAAATGACGAACAGCGCCGGCATTTTCAGCGCCGCTTTCAGACAGGCGGCCTTGTCAATGATGGGACGGCCGTCTGTACCGCTGAGATCCGGGTGGCGGATGATGCCGTTTATTTTTCCGACCACGGTGTCCGGCGTAATGATAAACAGCGAAGCCTGTTTCAGAGCCGCCCTGACATATTCGGCACGGCTTGTCAGGGGGCTGCCGTCCGCGGCGGCCAGCAGCGGATGATTGACGACGCCGCTGATGTTGGCGGCGGCCAGGTCGGGATTTTGCAACAGCAGCGCCGGGTGTCGGAGAACCGCCTTGCGGTAGTCGCCGGCTTTGATCAGACTGTTGCCGTTTTCGTCGGCGAAGGCCGGATGCCGGAGAAAGCGCGTAACATGTTCGACCACGGTTTCCGGCGCGTGTAAAAACAACTGCGGTTTTTTCAGCGCCGTTTGCAGATAGGTTTCCGTTGTAAACAGCGGTTTGCCGTCATCGTCTTTCAGCGCCGGATGGCTGACGACGCCGCTGACGTTGGCAGCCAGCGTTTCCGGCAACTGGTAAAGCAGCTGCGGGCGTTTGAGGGCCGCCGCGATGTATTCCCGGCATTTGAGCAGCGGTTTGCCTTCGCGTCCGCAAAGTGCGGGGTGATTGACCAGTCCGCGGATGTTGTCCGCAATCGTCTGCGGCCGCAGACAAAGCAGCCGCGGCTGTTTCAGGGCCGCCCGGCGGTATGTTTCCTCGTCGATTGCCGGCAGTCCGGGAAAGCGGCAGAGGCTTTTGATGTTGTCTTCAATTGTCGATGCCGGCAGAAACAGAAGCGACGGCGCTTCAAGCAAAATGTGTTTGAAACGTTCATCGTCTGCGGCAAGGCCTCTGTCGGTAAAAAGTTTTTTTATTTCTTTCAGCCGTTCGCCGCCGCCGGCCGGCAGCAGCGGGGCATGTTTCTTTTCCCAGTAATAAATGCGTCTGGCTTCGTCCGCACCGATGCGGAGACAGCGGTTAAGCTCAACGGGGGTGAGGGCGGAGGCTTGGGCCGCCGCTTTGATTATGCCGGCGATTTTTTCGGCCGATTCGGCAGAGGCTCCGGCCGCGGTTAAATTTTTCTGCAGGTCAGACATGGTTGCAATCCGTTTGCATTAATATGATATTTTTGTCCAAAGTAGCACAAAAAAAGGCGAAACGCAAATTCTTTTTGCCGCCTTTTTCAGTGGCGGTCTAAGCGGAAAAATGAGGTTCCGGGTTGACAAAAAGCGGCCGGCATGCTATATCTGACGGGAAAATAATTTTTTATCATATAATTTTATGGAAAACTGTAATGCAAAAAAATCCGCGGTCAGCAGAGAAGAGGCTCAAACCGTGCTTGACAAAATCAGAAGCGTGATCGTCAGAGAAGTGGGATGCGAGGAGAAGGACGTTGTGCTTGACGCCTGTTGGCGCGATGATTTGGGCGCCGATTCCCTGGACATGGCCTATGTGATGATGGAAGTTGACAAACTGCTGGAAATTCATATTGATGAAAACGACGGCTGGGACAAAAATTCCACCTTGTACGAAACCTGTTCCGGCATTGTCCGCACGTTAGGTGAAACCGACCGTCGGTAAGCCGCCGGTTTAATCGTCTGCCTATGGGAAAAGAAAGAAAAGACAAAGAATTTTCTGCCGGCGAGCAGGAAATTCAGGCAGTGTTTGCCAGGCTTTGTCCCCTCGTAACTGACGCGTTGTCGCTTGAAAAATGCGAACTGAAGCTTTCCGACCGGCCGGCTGATCTGGGGGCCGATTCTCTGGACATGCTGATTGTCGCGGGCAAAGCGGAAAAAGCATTTGACATCCGCATTGACATTCACCGGGCCGGGTGGAACAAATGCGACACCCTGCGTGATAACTGTACGGACATTGTCCGTTTGCAAAAAGAAAGCGGCCTTTTGTGAGCCGCCGGTTGATAAAAAGTCCGTTCCTTTGCGGGGAGCGGGCTTTTTTTTATGGTTTGAACGTCTGCACGGGCGGGGGATGCGGAAGTTTCCGCGCGGCCGCAAGGCTTGCGAAACTTTGGAGCCAGGCGAACCAGTTCGGAACGGTTAATGCCGCTTGCACCGGCCGGTGGAAGTTTGCGGGTGAAAAAATACCTTTGCGGCTTGCCAACGAACAAAGGGGACACTATGCTGAAACCAAAGTTTCTCAATTGTAAAAGGAGGTTAAAGATGAATTTTGACTATTATATTCCTACCCGGATTTTGTTCGGTGCCGGCCGTTTGAACGATCTGCACAAACAGAAGCTGCCGGGCAAAAAGGCGCTGATCGTCATTTCCAACGGCAAATCGACCCGTGCCAACGGTTATCTGGCGCGGGTGGAAAAGGAACTGGAACTGGCCGGCGCGGCGCATGTCGTGTTTGACAAGGTTCAGCCCAACCCGACCAAAGACAACGTTATGGAAGGCGCGGCTCTGGCCCGGGCGGAAGCGTGTGACTTCGTGCTTGGTCTCGGCGGCGGGTCGCCGATCGACGCCGCCAAGGCGATTGCCGTAATGGCGGCCAATCCGGGCGACTATTGGGATTATATTGCGGCCGGCTCGGGCAAAGGGCAGCCGTTGGCAAATTCGCCGCTGCCGGTCGTGGCGGTAACCACTACCGCCGGCACCGGTACCGAAGCCGATCCCTGGACGGTGATTACCAAAGAAGACAGCAATGAAAAAATCGGCGCCGGCTGGCCGGAAGTCTTTCCGGTGCTCTCGATTGTTGATCCCGAACTGATGATGACCGTGCCGCCGCATCTGACCGCTTATCAGGGATTTGACGCCCTCTTTCACAGCACCGAGGGCTATCTGGCCAACTGCAGCACCCCGATAAGCGACATTTATGCCATAAAAGCGATCGAACTGATCGGCCGCAGTCTGGCCAAAGCCGTCAAAGACGGTTCCGACCGGCAAGCGCGCGCCGACGTGGCGCTGGCCAACACCCTGTCGGGCATGGTCGAGTCGACTTCCTGCTGTATTTCCGAACACAGCCTGGAACATGCGTTGTCTGCCTGGCATCCGAAGTTGCCGCACGGCGCCGGACTGATCATGATCAGCCGTGCCTATTATCAGGCTTTTGCCGACAAGCATGCCTGCGACGAGCGGATGGTGGCAATGGCCAAAGCGCTGGGCAGAAAAGACGCCGACAAGGCAGAGGATTTCGTTGCCGCGCTGGTTGACCTGCAAAAGGCCTGCGGCGTCGATGATTTGAAAATGTCCGATTACGGTATCGACGGCGGCAATCTGCGCCGCTATGCGCAAACCGCGCGCGAAACGATGGGCGGTCTTTTCGCCCTGGATCCGGCGCCGCTTGACGAAAATGAATGTGTTGAAATTCTCAGGCAGTCGTATAAATAAAAGATTGACAGTCCGATAATCTGTCTTTAATCTGAACTTATCGTTAATTTATTTAAGGAAACGGAAAACATGTTTTTTGCCTTGGCCGAAAATAAGCGTTTTGCCTGCCGTGCCGTAATGACGTCGGCAGCCGTTTCCTTTGCCGCCGTAACCGTTACCACTACCACCGTTGTCCCGTTCCTGACCTTACGGAAAACGGCATAGTTTGTTACGGCTTTTATCAAACTTTCAACCGCCCGGTTTCGTAAGGAACCGGGCGGTTTCTTTTTTGTTTCTTTAATTTTTGAAAAAGGAGAACCGATATGAAAATCAGAGCAGCCGGTTTAAGCGATCTTCCGGCAATTATGGAAATCATCAACGAGGCCAGATGGAATTTGAAAGAACAGGGCATTAACCAGTGGCAGCGGAGCTATCCGAATGCCGGCGTTATCGAACGGGACATTGTTGCCGGCAATTGTTATGTGGCGGAAGAGGAAGGGCAGGTGGCCGCTTCTTTCGCCGTTTCTTTTGACGGCGACGCCGATTATGACAAAATCTATAACGGCAGTTGGCGGCGGGAAGGGCGTTTTGCCGTCGTTCACCGGGTGGCGGTCGGCGCCGCCTGGCGGGGACGCGGACTGGCCTCGGCCGCTTTGCGTCATGCCGAAAAGCTGTCGCTTGCCCGCAACATAGACTATCTGAAAATCGACACCCACCGCGACAATCTGCCGATGCGCCGGGTGCTCGGCAAAAACAACTTTGCCCTCTGCGGCCTGATCGATATTGCCGACGGTTCTTCGCGGATCGTGTTTGACAAGATATGCCGCGGTTAGAAAAATAAAAGAACGGTAAGGCGGGGGATAAAACAGCAGCAACCCCAACGGTCAGAGCATGACCAAAGGCGTAAGCCTGAGGCATCCGGCACCCCGGGTTTTCCTGTCGGGCGGCAAATAAAAAACCCCGGGAATTTCCCGGGGTTTTCGTCATCATGACCGGATTATTTGCGGTTGATGACAATTTTGCGCTTTTTGCCCTGTTCGTCGGAAGATTTGGGAACCGTAACGGTGAGCACGCCGTTTTCAAAATCGGCTTTGGCGTCGTCAAATTTCAGTTCCCAGGGCAGCGGAACCGTACGGCTGAAAGTGCCGTAGGAAATTTCCGAAAAATAACTTCCTTTGTGTTCTTCCCGGTGTTCCTGCTTTTTTTCGCCGGAAATTGTCAGATACCCGTCGGAAGACAGTTCCAGATCAATGTCTTCTTCCTTCATACCCGGCATTTCGGCGCGCACCGTTACTTCTTTTTCGTTTTCGCGGACTTCTATTTTCGGTTCGTTCTTGGCAATAAAGTTCTTTTCTTCCGGCAAATCGAGCCAGTTGCCGAAAAAACCGTTGAGCAGATCGTTAAAATCTTTGTTAAAGCCGCAGCGCAGCGGGGCATGATGACCGTGTTCTTTGCGGCTGACCAATGAATCAGACATTTTAAACCTCCTTGTTAGATCAATCATCCTTCTGTTAAAACAGGTAGGGTGGCCAAAAGGCAGAATCAAGAGCCGCCGGAAAATTTTTGCATTTTTGTTCTAGATAGGCTTTCTAAAAGCGCGGAGAGCGTTCAACACAGCCAGCATGGTCACACCGACGTCGGCAAAAACCGCGCCCCACATGGTCATCATGCCGGCGGCGCCCAACCCGAGGAAAAGAGCTTTGACACTAAGCGCGAAGACGATGTTCTGGCGGACAATGCCCATGGTTTTGCGGGCGATTTTAACCGCCTCCGCCACCTTTTGCGGGTCGTCGTTCATGATAACCGCGTCGGCGGCTTCAATTGCCGCGTCGGATCCCGTCGTACCCATGGCGATGCCGGCGTCGGCGCGGGTTAAAACCGGCGCGTCGTTGATGCCGTCGCCGGCAAAGATGACGGAACCGCCGCTGCGGGCTTTAATCAGTTCTTCCAGTTTTTCCACTTTTTCTCCCGGCAGCAGTCCGGCATAAAAACGATTAATGCCGAGCTGTCCGGCGGCAGCCGCGGCGGCCGGTTCGTTGTCGCCGGTCAGCATGACGGTCCTTATTCCCAGTTTTCCGAGTTCGGCGACGGCGCCGGCGGCGGTTTCCTTAACCGTATCGGAAATAACCAGCGCGCCGAGATATTTTCCGTCTTCGGCAATATATGCAACCGTGCCGCCGTCAGCTTCTTTAATTCCGGAAATCTTAAATTTTTCCATCAGTTTGAGGTTGCCGGCAAGAATTTCTTTTCCGTCTTTTTTGATGCGGACGCCGTAGCCGGCGATTTCTTCCGCCTGTCCGCCGGGCAGGCCGGTTTCCTTTTCTCCGGCCGCTTTGCGGATTGACAGTGCAATCGGATGGTTGGAGGCGCTTTCCGCCGCTGCGGCGGTTTTCAACAGCCTGTCTTCGCCGATGCCGGCAGCCGGCAGAATGCGGCTGACTGCAAATACGCCGCGGGTAAGGGTGCCGGTCTTGTCAAAAACCGCCGTTTTACAGTTTGCCAGCGTTTCCAGATAATTGCTGCCTTTGATCAGAATGCCGTTGCGGGAAGCGCCGCCGATGCCGGCAAAAAAGGTGAGCGGAACCGAAATGACCAGTGCACAGGGACAGGAGATAACAAGAAATGTCAACGCGCGCTGCAGCCATTCGGCAAACGCGGTGCCGGGAACGACAAGCGGCGGCACCAAAGCCAGCAATATAGCGGCAGCCACCACCGCCGGCGTGTAAAAGCAGGCAAAACGGGTAATGAACTTTTCCGTACGGGCTTTGCGCGCGTCCGCATGTTCCACCAGTTCGAGGATTTTGGCGGCGGTCGATTCGCCGAAGGGTTTGCTCACTTTTATTTTAAGCAGGCCGTTGGTGTTGATGAAACCGCTCAGCGCCTCGCTGCCGGGAACCAGCCGGCGCGGCAGGGATTCTCCGGTCAGGGCGGAAGTGTCAACCGTTGCCTCGCCGTCCGTAACTAAACCGTCAAGCGGGATCTTTTCGCCGCTTTTAACGATGATGACGTCGCCGACGGCAATTTCTTCCGGCCGTCTTCTGACCGCCGTGCCGTTTTCTTCCCGGCAGGCATAGTCGGGCCGGATATCCATCAGTTCTGCGATTGAGCGTTTGGAGCTTTCCACCGCCTTGTGCTGAAGATATTCGCCGCTTTGGAACAAAATCATCACCATTGCCGCTTCCGGATATTCGCCGAGGAAAACGGCGCCGAGAGTAGCGATTGTCATCAGGGCGTTTTCGTCCAGCCATTTTCCGCGGAGAATGTTTCTGCCCGCCGCATAAACGATATCCGCGCCGGCAACGAACCAGGCGGCAACAAAGAGAGCAGTGCCGGCAGCCGGCGGCAGCAGACCGCTGACGGCCGCGGCAAACAGCAGCGCGGCGGCGCCGATTCGCAGCGGCAGACGGGCATTGCCGTGTTCATGATGGCAGTGGCCGCATTCTTGTACCTGATGATGAGGGCAATGGTGATGTTCTTTACACATAAGCGTATCTCCGTTCAAACAGTTGTTCAATCGTCTTTGTTTGTATAATAGTTGAGCAATCGTTCAATTGTCAATAAAAAAATGATAAAAAACGCTTGTGTGCCGTCGGCGATTCGATTATTGTAAAAGCAGAATTTAATCGCTTGAGAGGAGCGTCGCATGGAAAACACTCAGGCGGACTGCACCGCCCTCCGTCCCCGGACCGTGGCGGCAATCCGCGCCGAAATGCCGGAGGAAGAGCTGTTGTACGGTCTTTCCGACTTTTTTAAGGTTATGGGCGACCCGACCCGCATTAACATTTTGTGGGCGTTGGAAAAAGAGTCGCTGTGCGTAAGCGATCTGGCGGTACTGCTTGACATGACCAAGTCGGCAGTTTCCCACCAGTTGAAGATTCTGCGTATAGCCAAGCTGGTGCGGGCGGACAAAAAAGGAAAAAACGTTTACTATGCCTTAAACGACGATCATGTCCGCATCATCTGGGAAAAGGCGCTGGAGCATGTCCGCGAATAGCGGCCGTCAGTCCGTTTGCCTGCGGATCCATTCCATAATCAGATCAACCGCATATTTTTGTTCTTCCGGCGTTAACTCTCTGCCCGGGAGAATGCCGTGCCATTTGAACAGGCATTGGCGGCAGCAGGTGGCGGTGGCGTGCTGGGCGATGAATACCGGGTGGCCGCGCATCGGCGTCTGCCTGCCGTCGTTGGCGATTTCCGCCGGCGCCAGCCGCTTACCGACAAAATCTTCGGCATGCCGGCGGACGGTGTCGAGCCCTTTTTGCCGGACATAGGAAATGTCCGCCGTCTTCAGCCGGAAGCGGCTGCGGAAAGGCGAACGGCCCAGACGGGAAAAAATATCTTCTGTCATGATGGTGCACCGATTCTTTTTTCTTTATTGTAAAACGGAGAAAAACGGCGGTAAAGGTTTTTTCGTCCGTTCGCGGAAAAGCTTGACAACGGATGTCAGCTATGGCAGTTTGAAGCCGCTGAAAGATTATTTTTACAATCGTTATGAAAACGGAAGAATTGAAAAAACAGTTGAAACACATGATGATTGTGGCAACTGAAGAACCGGACGAACATCGTCTTCGTTTTTTATTGACAGGCCTTTCCAAAGAAGCTTTGACCGAAGTGTCCGACCTGGTCAAACGTTCTTTCGAATTTGCCGACCGCGAGCGCTGCCGCTATTTTACCATGATCCGCGGCGCCAAACATTACCATAATTGTCTGGTGGTGTCGCGAGTGCTTGAAGAACTGCCTGCCGGAAATTGATGTTTCCGGGGCGGAAAATGAAACAAAACCCCGTCTGTCGAACGGGGTTTTTGCAAATTCATATGCCGCCGGTTATTTTTTCGACGCTTGCGGCAGCGGCGTTTTCAGTTTGATCCTGCCGTGCGCGGACGCGCCGAAAAGACTGTGGTACAAATCCCGGTATTCTTCGAATTCAAGGGAACAGCCGTCGGCCAGAATTTCCATCTCCACGCCGAAGGCGTCAACCGTAAAGGGCATGTCGACCATGCCGTTTTTAAGGTAGAAGGCTTTGCGCCGTTTGCGCTGTTCGGCATTTTCCGCTTTGACCAGCGTGCTTTCTATTTCGAGAAAAAAACGTTGACCGGCATAACGTTCTTTCAGCATCCGGAAAACTTTTGAGCCTACGCCCCCTTGTCTGTGACAGGGCGAAATGGCAAAATAGTCAAGCATGACCAGATCGCGGTGCCGCGCGGTAATGGCCAGTCCCGTGAAATCCTTGTGATTGTTTTCGGCGGCGAGGATCTCCATCGACCCTTCCCTGTTTTTTTCCAGAATTACGGAAAACGGTTTTTGTTCCTCAACCGGGAACGCTTCGTAATACAGCTTTTCAATCTGTGCCAGACAGGCGGCACAGGGTGTTTCTATCAGTCTCATTTTTACCTCCGCCGACATTATACCTTTTGCCGGGTTAAAATATCGTATAACAAAAAATCGGCCGTGTCGTTCTGAAAAGAAAAGGTCCGCTTGTCGCAACTCGTTAAATCGGGCGCACCGGCCGGAAATTTTCGATATAAGCGAAAACTTTTCCGTATTGGCGAAAATTTTTGCATTTGATGACCGGGATTTTTGCATTTTTTAAAAAAACGGAAATTTCCGCATTGATTTCCCGGTTGCAGTTGTCATAATCCCGGATCTTTTTCAGGCTTATTTTCCGATAATGGTAAGCCTGAACCGGCAGTTCCTTGTCGATTTTTCTGCCGATAAGCTTTTTTGCTTTCAGAAAACGCACGGTAAAGCGCCATATCGCGACCGGCCGGCAGATTCTCATGTCTATGATCAGGTCCGGCCGCATTGTTTCGTAGATGTACTTCTGGCAGCCTTCCGCAACCCAGTCGTCGTTTTCCGAAAGAAAAAGCTTCAGCCGGGAAAACTGTTCCCCGACGGAATAATAGCTTCCGTCTTCCGTATTGCGGCAGACTTCGTCGATGTTTAACCGCGGGAGGTTGAATCTTTTGTTTATTGCATAAGCTAGCGACGATTTTCCTGCGCCGAGCGGACCGATAATCAGAATTTTCATGACAGCCTCCGAATAACGATTAAACTCCGAAATCGGGAAGATGACAAGAAAAAAGAGTTCGGACAAGTGCTGCTTTGTTTATTCATTTAACTCGATACATGTTTGCTGCCGGACATATTCCGAGGGAAGTGCGCCGGCCGGTTGCCGGGAGATTCGAAAATGAGCGGATTACGGAGACGAACGTTTGTTTTTGGGCAAAAGGAGTTGCTTTTTGTAAAAAAAATGATATACTGATAAAGAATAAAAATTATTAAATACCATGAAAAATATTATTAAAACCACACTTATTATTTGTGGAATGGCGTTTTTGTTTGCAAGTTGTTCCGAATATAAAGTATTGGAAACGACGGAGGTGTTTAAAATAGAAAAAACATCTTCTGAAGTTCACGTATATCTGAGAAACGGATATGCGGTGCGTATAGATCCCAACGATCGGTGGGATCATTATTTTATAAACGAGAACAGGGAGAGAGTAAAATTTTATGATCCCGAAGTCTTGCTGTGGCAGAACGCGGAACCGGGCTGGGTTGTTGAAGTTTATGGTGAATACCAAAGCGATTATCTGCGGCTGGTTCCCCCGGCAGATATAACTGAAGAACTGGAGGTTGCTTCTATCAGCGTTTATGAAGGAGAAACCGGAAGGTTTTTGGGATATCTGTCAGGAGGCTTGTTAACGTCTCCGAGCGGGAAATTCGATTTCCAGTCATATCAGGGTAAGATTCTTACCAATGTGACTTTCACCAACGGAAAATTTATTTCGGTAAACCCGATGGTGGAGCCGTTTTGGCTGGAAGTAAAAAAGGGGGCTGTTGTCAAACATGAGAGAGTAAACGGCATTTCGTTGTATTCTCCGGTTTGTAAATAACCTGATAAAGAGAGTTGCCTGTTTGTGCGGGCAGCTCTTTTTTTATTACGGCAAAACGATTCCGCGCTTTTGGGGTCAGGGAATTTTTTGTTGAACGATCGGCCGATGTTTCGGTTATGAATTTTTCGTTCCTTTGTCGTTTTTCTGTTTTCATGTTGCGGCCGACGGCGTTTGAGGAAAACAATTCTGCCATGCAACCGGCAATGCATTATGAATGAAATATATCTTTGGGTAAAAAAACGGTATCGGATTTGCCCGCAAAGTTTGCGTTTGCCGTTTGTCCGGATGCGTCTGCCGGGGTATCGGGGGCAAATTTTTCAAGCGCTTTGTCCAAAAATAATTTGGCCGCCGGGGAGAATACGCGGTGTTTTTTCCATACAATGTCCAATCCGGATTCAAGTTTTGGCTTCAGCGGTCTGAAACAAAGTTCGCTTTCTTCGGAGGTGTCGACGAGTTTGTCCAGGGTAACGGCATAACCGATCCCGGCTTTCACCATGACTGCGGCGTTATAGACGAGATTGAAGGTAACCGCTGTGTTCAACTTGTCAAAATTCCCCTGAAACCATTCGATAAATTCGTTTTTTGAAAATGTTTTTTTGATTGCCTGTCTTGAATTAAGCAAGGGAATGTTTTGCAGGTCTGAAAGTTCAACATGCTTTTTCTTTGCGAGAGGACTGTCTTTTCTCATAACGACGCCCCATACGTCCTTTTCCGGCAGTGTAATATGGTCGTACTTGGAAACGTCGACGGGCTGGATCAATATGCCGAAGTCAAGCAGCCCTTTATCGACCTTTTCGGTAACGTCTTCCGCGTTTCCGGAATAAATATGAAATTTTACTTCCGGATGATCCGAACGAATTTCTTTAATGATTTCCGCCACATGTTTTATAGAATCTGATTCGCCGCCGCCGATATAAACGTTTCCGCCCGTCGTACCGCTTATTGCAAGAAATTCGGCTTTTGTTTTTTCAACCATGTCCACAATTTCTTCCGCCCTTTTTCTTAAAATCATTCCTTCAAGCGTAAGCGTCACTTTGTGTTTTCCCCTTATTAAAAGCTTTTGCCTCAGTTCTTTTTCCAGTTCCTGCAATTGCCTTGTAAGGGTAGGCTGCGTCAAATGCAGAGAATTTGCGGCACCGGTTATGCTGCCTTCTCTCGCAACGGCCAGAAAATATTTTAATACTCTGATTTCCATATAAGAACAGTATCCTTTTAAGATATGCCTGTCAAGCATATTTGAGCATTGAATATAAGTATTTGCTATTTTTTGGAAAATTGTAAATAATAAAAAACGGGGGGCGGACATGATGTACGAAGATAAAAATAAAATCCTTCGAAATCGGAAAGATGCGGATTATGCCACCGGTCTTTTTTCCGTGAAGGCTTGATTGAACACGAATGTCAAACGGATAATAAATTGCGAAAGGAGCAACATGAAATTTAAAGCGGTATTGAATATTTTGGTTCTGGCAACATTAATTACGGGAGGAAATTTTATGAACAATGCAAAGGCAAGTGATTGGGACAAGACTTTTGCCAAAAGCGATAAGGTCAATATTGAGAAAGTGAAGTTCAAAAACCGTTACGGAATTGAACTTGTCGGCGATTTGTATATGCCGAAAGACAAACCGGCGGAGAAGCTGCCGGCCATAGCTGTCAGCGGGCCGTTCGGCGCGGTCAAGGAGCAGGCCTCTGGACTTTATGCGCAGACAATGGCCGGGCGCGGTTTTATTACGCTGGCATTTGACCCTTCATATACGGGCGAGAGCGGCGGCGAACCGCGTCTGGTTGCTTCACCCGATATTAACACCGAAGATTTCAGCGCGGCAGTTGACTTTTTGAGCGTTCAAGACGGAGTTGACGCCGATAAAATCGGCATTATCGGCATTTGCGGTTTTGGCGGTTTTGCGCTGAACGCCGCGGCCATGGATACCAGAATCAAGGCGACGGTTACCTCTACCATGTATGATATGAGCCGGGTTAACGCCAACGGTTATTTTGACGCAATGAGTGAAGACGACCGTTATGCCTTAAAGCAAAAACTCAATGCTCAGCGTACCGAAGATTTTAAAAGCGGAACCTATGCCAAAGAAGCCGGTCTGCCGGATAAACTGACGGGAGAAGAACCTCAGTTTGTCAAAGATTATTGGAATTATTACAAAACGCCGCGCGGCTATCACAAGCGTTCAAAAAATTCCAACACCGGCTGGAACATGACTTATGCGCTCTCATTTATCAATATGCCGATTTTGTCTTATGCCGGCGAAATCAGAAGTGCGGTTTTAATGCTGCACGGAGAAAATGCACACAGCCGCTATTTCAGCGAAGACGCTTTCAAAAAGCTCAAAGGCGGCAATAAGGAGCTGATGATCATTCCCGGTGCAAATCATACGGATTTGTATGACCGGACGGATAAAATCCCGTTTGATAAAATAGAAGCGTTTTTTAGAGCCAACCTGCAATAAAAATCCGGTATTTTTCTTGTTCCGGATGCGCCGCCCTTGGGTTGAAAAGGGCGGCCGCCGCAAGAAAAAAGAATGTTTTTCAAATGCGTCCGAATGTAACTTTGCAAATTTACGGTTGTTTGTGAAAAGTAAAAACTTTGTTGTTTTTTCGCAAAACGAGTTTTTGCAAACCGATGTCTTCAATTACGTATGAATCGACGAAATCAATTGTTTGACGGTTGCCTGTGCTTTTTCCCGACAAAATGAGTTTGTTTCCTTCTGGCCGCCATTTTTGATATTGCAGTGTTGCCATATTGATGGAAGACGCCCGGCCGTCGCTTTTCAGCAAGCCCCCTGTTGCGCCGGGGCAAACCGGGTACCGGTTCGGTCCGGGAGCCGGAGAGGGAAACCCGGAGCGGGGTTATTGATGCAATTTTTAGCACATTGTACGTTCCGTCATAATCCGCCCCGAAACCGTCCGGCATTTGTGGCGCCTCTTCCACGGTCAGTTCGGCCAAAACGGGAGTTGCGTTGATTATGGAGTCGGCGGCGGCTTTTTTGTATTCGGACATTAATTTCCCGGTCTTGTCAACGACCCAGTAGCTTTTAGGCCTTCCTTCTTCGCTGAACGAACGCACTTCGTGGCCGGGAACAAGTGTGCCGGTTACGGTTTTGGGGGCAGATTTTTCGTTTATGCTGCATGAGGTCAATATAATCATAAGACAGCCGATGAATATTTTTGCGTGTTTCATGTGTTTTTCTTTTACCTTGATAAAATAATACGGGATTTGGGAAAATTTTCAATATTAACAGCTTTAGTTACAATGACAGGCTTCTTGACAAGTTGCAGTGTATCTGACAATGCGTTCAATGACGAAAACGTTGATGAGATCGTATTGTATATAATGATTGCAATAGTAGCTGTCGTGGTCATTGCTGGGTATATTGGTGAAGGTTCGGATGATTATTAATAACTCAATCCGATTGCAAAAACTCCCTGTTTACAAGGGAGGTATGCATTAGGTAAAAGCTATCCGAATTTGTCGTCAGGTCAGGAAAAAAGAAACGGCAGTTACCTAAATAACTGCCGTTTGTGTTGGTGATAGTTTTGCAACGAATTTCGAACTTTTGCTTACTCCAGAATATTACGAACCAACAATGCACACATATCAATTAGCTAAGACATTTTTACAAAATAATCACAAATATCAAGAAATTATAGAGAATTAGTTTTCTTAATGTTCAATCCAAAACTATTTTCTACAAATGTTTACTCAACAAAATGTGCATTACTTAATCGCACTATACTTTCGTAGTCTTCATCAATTTTTTTAAATAACTCAACCCGGGCTTTTTCAGTATAATAGTCCCTGCCATAAGTTTTATTTGTTGTTCTATATTCTTTATTAGATTTCCAGCCTAATTTTTTCATTAGCGTGCTAAGATGGTAACTCGCTATATAAGAGCTTATTTTTTTTGAAGATACCTTTTCAATTTTTTGCTTTATAGCATCTGCAAATTTTTGAGGTAAATGCTCTAAAACAGTTTTTTCTCTGACCGCTATAATATTTCTTTCAATTTCTTTCTTTTGCTCCTCACTTAATTCATCAATATTTATGTATTCAACACTTACATCTGAACTTCTTTCCTTACTTGACGATTTGGGAATAGCATATATTTTGAAATCATAAAAATTGTTGGACAGAATATCTGTATCTAATGTTGTGTTATAAGTTGAAATTATATCCTTTATTATCTTATATTCTTTTTGCTGTACAGATTTAGCTGCACTTTTCTGTTCTTCTGATAATTTTTCTGACACAAAAAGAGGGAAAGCTAAATTATTATTTATACTTTCATCTAATTCTTTATTTAAAAGCAGTTCGTAATTCAGTAACAATGCATGACATTTACTGTCAAGAAGTAAATCGAGTTTATATCCAAGACCTGAACCATGTTCAATTTCGTTTCTAATTTTCCTCATAACATCAACCAAAGACGCTAAAGTTCGTGTTTCTAATGAGGTTAATTTTATATTAGGAATATTTTGATACACTTTTATAAGATCTATTAAGTATTTAATTTTATTTTTTCCATCAACTTGAACAACTATTCCATTTACGTCTTTCTCGTATAAATCATTATTTTTATATTTTTTTAAAATAGCAATAACAGCTGAAGTAATTGCTATAAACATTTGAGGTATATATGTTACCGCTTTTCCTTGAGTATAAGGACTATTATAATGGGCAATAGCAGATAATGCAGAGTTTTTAGACTTATCTATAAGTATACTTATCTCATTATTTTTAATTCTGGAAGTTTGTTTGAAATGTTTTCGGAAGTTATCTCGTTCAGGCAAATTTCTTAAAATCGTATAATTACCAGCATTCTTTTGTACATATAAAGCCAATTGACTACCTAAATATTTTTCAGCTGTTGAAGTAGAATAAGATGTGGCTTGAATAAACTCACTAAGAGTAAATGTATCATTAGCTCGCAGAAAATCATAACACAGGTTAACTCTATCAAGATTTGGCATATGTCGTCCTTTATGTTATTGTAGAATATATATTAAATCTAAAACAGTTACTTGTAAAAAGCAATTACGTTATAAATTTATTTATCAATAAACAATGCTTATAAATTATTATAACATTTAGAATACCAACCAATTAACTTTAAATGACACTATAAAAACTCATTTTCTTGACGTCTGGTGCATTATTTCGAAAAAAACGATATTCATACCGAAAAATTAAAGTTCCTCATTCTCTGATGATCCAACAAACAGGAAACAATAAGTTTTAATCACAATAAATACAAACTTGACAATTTTATAAAAATAAGGTATAATAATTCTGCATCTTGGAAACAAGGTGCCTGGAATTTTCCGAGGGATTTTCCTCGGGACTCTCGTGCGTTACTAGTGCTTAGCGTAAAGTCTGTTAAAAAAATATCCGGACCGAAACTAGTGTCTTAGGGCTTCAGTTGAAGTTTTAAGATGCTTTTTTGTATCTTAAGTTTCGGTTGCCCTAAATTTTACGAAAGATTTAGGAAAGGATAATCAACATGTTAATCAATGACATTGTAAAAAACTTCATTTCAGAACAAATCCGTTTTGACAACTATAAAAACATTCAGTTAACCACAAAAAGAATCAAGGAATGTAACTCCGGAGTTACTAATTCAATGATTTTTGATGAGTTAATAAACTTAGAAAATGGAAATATCATCCAAATACAGCAAGCGGCTCGCTCCGGTAAATTATTCAATAATCGTAAAAATTGGATAAAACGCAAACAAAGTATTTGTCGCTACGTTATTGACATTTTGAAACCGGAGTATTTTGAGAAAACTTCCGTTTCAGAGAATAATTGGGCGATTAAAGCCCATATTGATACCGAAAATTGGAACTTTGTCATTCAATTTAATGGTATTGAGGAAAAGGTTTATATCGACCTAAAACCAGCAAAAGAACATCAAAAAACAAAACTTATGAAGTTTTGGGAACAAGCGCAAAATAATCCGAACAAAGAATTTAGCAGCACTGAAATAGAAGACCTTTTCGCCAGACCTGCTGCATCGATTTCTAGCTTTTTTGCACGTTTTTGCAAAGATTTAAAAAAGTATTTTATTAAATACGACAAAAAGAAAGTTATTTTCATCCCGATTATTTATCCAGATGTTCTAAGAGCAGCACATGTTCATAAATTTGTTCTTTTTGAAGGAACTGATATCAGACAGTCCTACGAATGCAAATTTGATGAAGACGGTAAGTTTTTATGTTGGAGGAAAAGTTAACATGAGCAAAAACAGCCAGAAACAAGCTTTTGAAAATATCAAGCCGATGAAATCTTCTGAATTTCGCAAATTGTATTACGCCATTCTGCGTTCACTTGACAGAATTGAACGCAAAACCATCCAAATAGCGGCATTATGCAAATGGTATGAAGAACAGAATAAAAAACTTGATAATTCAAAATAATGATAGTAACATTTCGGCAACTCAATCATATAGGTTGAGCCAGAGCGACGGCTCGGGTCTTAAGAAGCCTAATACTATACGGCAACAGATATGATGTCGTTAGTTGTTGAAATGAAACAACAAAACATATCCCCGTTCATATTTAACGATATGACCGGGGAGATTTTAACATATGTTCAGAGACTTCCGGTCTTAAAAGTTAAAATGTCATGTTATAGTATGTGATTCTTAACTCCCCGGTCGCCTAGTTTAGGTGGCCTTTTTTATAAATTTATAAAATGGAGTTAGAATGAATATGAAAAATAAACTTTTAATTACAACAGCGCTTGTCGCCTTAACTGCGGTGACAAATGCTTATGCATTAGAAATAACCGAAGGAGACAATATATTACAAAACGCTTATAATGAAGATTTGATAATTTCGGGAGGAAATAATAGCGTTGAGGACACATTTGTCGCAATTGGTTCTCCGGCAGACGAAAAAAATCTAACGATTAAGGGAGGAACAACAACACTGACAAGTTCTTCTTTAAATTCCGAAAGTGGCACAATAACAATGTCTGACGGAACCATAAATTTAGAGGGAAACGAAAATTCCGGCTTATGGGCGGCAAAAGATATCAATATCAGCGGCGGAACAATCAATATGAACGGCTTGGATTCTTCTATTGATACCTTTTATGATTTGCTTGACGGGGGAGAACAACTCCCGGCTCCCGAAACTCCCGGCAACATCAATATTACAGGCGGAACAATTAATGTTAATGGTGCAAACGGAGAAATCTCTACCGAGGGAAAAATAAATATCAGCAATGCAGAAATTAACATTGCCTCAAAATCAACTCTTGCCAGTTACAGCAACGATGACAAAAAAGAAAAAGGAACTTTTCTGCTTGGTTCCGGAGCAAATATAAATCTTTCCGGTACATTATTAGCTAATGTAAATGGTGCCGGCAACGTAAACTTTAAAACATCATCATCAAAAGCAGACGGTAATATTACAGGTTCTAATCTGACTTTCGAAGCAGATCACTCTTTAAGCAAAGCCATTTCCGGTACAATCGGCGACTTAACTTCTCTGAATATCAATAAAGGTACTCTGACTTACGACAAACAGACTGGTAAAATCGGCAATCTTAATGTTGTCGGCGGTTTGGATATCGGTACAAATACGGTTAATGCGACTAAGGTTGATTTCAAAGAGAACTCAACTCTTAAATTCACCATTGCCGGAAAAGAAGACGGCAGTTACGGCAAAATCAAAGCCGACACAATTAATGTCAGCAATACAGGTACAAAGTTAGATTTAACATTAAATAGCAGTGTATTAGCTAAGGATGAAGCTAAAGACTTTACAATCCTTGACGGTTCTGTTACCGGAGATTTTGCCGAATTAAGTGAGAACAGCCGCTATAAATTTGAAAAAATCGGCAACGGTGTTTACAAAATTACCGGAACAGCTACGGCTTCTGATACCGCCATTGAATCAGGCGGAACCGCTAACAATGCCGGAACTGCAACTGCTTGGGATAGTGTTTCTCTGGATAATCCGTCCGGTTCTGTTCAGGGACAGGTAGCGAACGTTCTGGCGGAACTTTCCAATAACACCAATACTACCACAGGCAAAAAAGCCTATATTAACGCTTTGACAGCGGTTGCTCCCGAAGTTGCGCCGATGGTTCAACAGACCCAATCAGAAACAGCTAATCAGGTATTTGGTGCGGTTGGTACACGCTTGACCGGCGGCTCTGTTTCAACCGGTGCACAAGGTATGTCTTCCGGTGACAATATCTTCAAACGTGGTGCAATGTGGGTTCAGGGAATGTTCAACAAATCCAAGCTGGACGATACCTCCAAAGCCAAAGGTTTTGACGCTGATTCTAACGGTATTGCTTTCGGTGCTGAAAAATATGTTAATGATGATGTCAAAGCCGGTATCGGTTATGCTTACACAAACACCGATATTGACGGTTTTATGCGTTCAACCGATATTGATACCCATACTGCGATTGTTTACGGCGAATATAAACCAAGCAACTGGTATGTAAACGGTATTGCGACCTATGGCTGGTCTGACTATTCCGAAGATAAAAACGTTGCCGGAGTTGGCGTTAAAGCTGACTACGATGTCGAAACCTTTGGTTTACAGGCAATGACCGGTTATGATATGAACATCAACGGCTTTGGGGTAACACCGGAAGCAGGTTTGCGTTATGTCCATATCAAACAAGACGCTTATAAGGATTCTGCCGACCAAAAAGTATCTGGCAATGATAGTGACATCCTGACCGGTGTCATCGGAGCAAAGGTTAGTAAATTTTGGGAACTTGAAAATGGTATGAATATTAAGCCGGAAGTCAGAGTTGCCGCAACCTATGACCTGATGAACGATGATGTTAATTCGGTCGTAACTTTGGCTAATGGCTCGGCTTATGCGGTTGAAGGTGAAGCACTTGACCGTTTCGGAATGGAATTTGGTGCCGGTGTAACAGCGGAAGTCAATGACAATGTTGAACTTTCGCTTGGTTACGAAGGCAAATTCCGTGAGGACTACCAAGACCACACTGGTTTGATTAATGCCAAGTATAAGTTTTAGTATTTAACAGCTGGTGCAAATACCCTGTAGCTGATTGGTTGCAGGGTATTTTTTATTCTTGTATTTTCAGTTATTTTTTATAGACTTATATATAATGTTAATAATTTTAAAGATGAATAAAAATGACTACTCAAGAAGATGTTTTTAACTGTGCTGGATGGAAAGCCATAAATCGTATGGGGCTTTTGGCGACAATGCATCATATCTTTAGGCAAAATTATATTGATTTGGAAGTACTACTAAGAAAAATACACGATGATATAAATATGTCTCAAGAAACATTTCAAGAACTACATATTCATTTGTCGCAATATGTTTTTAATTTGCTCGCATCTTCAACAGCATTGACAGATCACGCACGACGGCTGATTAATTTCTACAAAGAGACAGATTTATATAAGAAATATCAACAAAAAATAAAAGAATCTTTTGTTGATAATAAGTTAGTGCAATTTATTCATAAATTAAGAAATTATCAAACTCATTATCAACTTGAGTTTCCTTATCCAGTACGTTCTTTAGATGATAATAAATCTTGGGATGTTGTTTTTGTTTCTAGCGATTTCTTAAAACACCCAGAGCAATGGAATGCGCAATCAAAACAGTTCATAGAAGAAAGCGGACAAGAAATTAATCTCAATAAAGTCTTTGCAGAATACTATAAATTAATAGATACCTTTTATATGTGGCTTTATAGAGAACTACAAATTTATCATGAAAAAGATTTTGAAGAAAGGGAAAAGCTGATTAAAGAGATTGGTATGGAAATTCCAAACATAAACCTTAGTCAGCCTATGCCTTAATAAATTCGTGGCATTTATTAGTATGCGGGCTGTACGGACACTTGCCGCCGTGAGGTTTAGTTGCTTGTTTGCCACAATATCGGCAGACATAGTTTCTTTGCATTCCTGCAATTTTTCGTAAGAGCAATTTTAACTTTTTAATCTCTTGTTTAAGATATGCTATTTCATTAACCGCCCTAAGCTCTTTATCAAAATTCATATTTTTCCCCGTTAATTAGTTTCATATATGATGAAATTATTTTACCGACTGACAAAAATAAACCGACAACATCGTTTTTTCGACTTTTCGCCGATTCGCATGACAAATTAAATGATGATTTTTATTGTATTTTTACCGATTCGATGTATAATGTGAAATGTAAAAATCATTGAAATTCATATAGATATCAGCACCGCTCGATAGCGGCAGATAAGGTATTTTAAATGAAGCGAAACATATACGTACAATTTAAACAACATCAAGGCCAAGGAAACAATCCTTGGTCTTTTTTTATGGAGAAAAACATGAATACAGAAAAAATAAAACATCTCAATGACAATTTAAGAAAAACATTTGCCAACGGAAAAATTGTTATCACACCGGGAGTGCGGGCTTTAGGGCTTAATAAACAACAGCAGTTATTTTCAAAAGTAAAATCATTCGATAATTTTTCCAAAGATAACAACCCATACGGAGAACACGATTTTGGCTGTATCACTTTGGGAAAGCAACAGTTCTTTTGGAAAATAGACTATTATGATGTCGATTATCAATGCCTTTCACCAGCCCCCGATGATGAAAACGTTACAAACCGGGTATTGACGATTATGTGTGCCGAGGAGTACTGACAATGAAAAAAGAACATGTTTTTACCCAAGGCTCGTGTGATTATTTTTGTTCAATTTACAGCATAATAAACGGCATTCAAAAAATGACACACGGCACATTTTCTTACAAAAATCAAATTTATATATTCAACCGTCTTCTTGAAAAGTTAGCGGCAATCGGCGGATTAAAAAATATTGAACAAAGAGGCGTTTCATATACAACTGCTTTACAACTCATAAAAAACACTCAAAAAATCCTCCTAGACAAGTATCAATTCAAAATCACAATCAATCAACCGTTTCATCACCAAAACATTACTGCTGCTCATCTAAAACCGTATCTGACGACAAAAAACACCGCAATCATTTTTACAATCAGCGAAAATAACGGCATGAAACATTGGAGCGTACTAAATAAGATCAAAAAAGATAAGATTATCCTAAACGATTCCTGGGTTTATAAAAGTATAAAACTCCAAGACATACCTACGCCGTATAAAATAGATGATGTTTTTATAATGCATATGCAAACGGAGCATACTCCAAATTCACAACCGAAAAACCGTGCAAAATAAATGCTAAACCGTATTCATTGCACAGGTGTAAACCAAAGTTATAAACCCCAAATTCACACAAAGGAGCAAAAAATATGATTTTTAACTATAAGAGAGTATCGACTACCGACCAAAACACTGAACGACAACTTTTAGATATTGCGTGTGACCGTGCATATATCGAAAAAATCAGCGGTAAAAATACCGACCGCCCCGAATTGCAGGCTATGTTACTGAATATTCGTGCCGGTGATGTGGTAAACGTCCATTCAATGGACAGACTGGCTCGTAATACCAAAGACCTGTTAAATTTGGTTGAGGAGATTACCGCCAAAGGAGCTAAAATTGTTTTTCACAAAGAGAATTTAACGTTTGCACCCGATAAACAAGATCCTTATCAAAAAATGATGATGACGATGTTAGGAGCCGTTGCAGAGCTTGAACGCAATTTAATATTAGAACGCCAACGAGAGGGAATTGCCCTTGCCAAACTGCACGGCAAATATAAAGGCGGTCAGCCTAAACTAACCGCCAAACAAATTGAGGAAATAAAAGTGCTCATTACCAATCGCACACCGATTACCCAAATCGCCAAGCAATATGGCATCTCTAGACGCACCGTATATAATTATCTTAATAATTAACTCCCGTTTTCAATATCATTAATAATATTGCGTAAAATTTCTTTACCTTTTCCACCTGCAAAAGCTAAATCATATATTTTGAAGCGCTTTAGATGGGTGAAGTTTGCATAAATTGCTTTATATGTCATACCCGTATTTTTTAATCCGACTGTTAAATCTCTTCTCGTAAACATTCTTTTTCCGCCAAATAAAGCTTTGAAACTATACTGTATAGCAGATTCCAAATCATATTGTGGCCTCACAACAAATGGTCTGATACGACTTTCCGGAAAGTATTTTTTTATTGCTTTTGTTAACTTTGACTTTTCCCAACGTGTTAATGTGCGAAAAAATATTCCGTGAATATGCGGTGTCATCAAAGTGCCGTCTTGTTGAAAAGATATCCGAGGAAATTCATCTAAAGCAACATTAGCGATATAATCATATCCTTTAAAAATCTTTTTTATTTTCTTTTGAAATGACTTGTATTGAAAATTCCAATTATCCTGTCCGAAGTTATATTTATCGACAACAACCGTAAACATTGAGATGTTATCACTACCGATAATTGGTTCCAAATATGAATAAACAACATCTGAAAAGTTTTTGAGGGCTAATGGTTGCATCATTCCAAATCCGTTTTGGCTGTTAACATACCGAACTAACCGGCTTTTTATATAAACATTCTTAACATACAAATCGATTGCTCTTGTTACTTTTCTCAATTGTAAATTTGCATTCTGTTCAAATTTTTCTGAAAAAGTTTTCATTTGTAATTCCTTTATTTTATTGATTTAACTGCATTATGTTTTGATTATGTTTGTATACATAATTGCGATTTTTTAACCAAAACGTTGTATTACAACGTTTTGAAAAAGGGGGATTGGCTTTATCCCCCTCTCAAAATTTTCACTTCAATTTTATAAAATCAAAATCATCAAGCCGCTTGAGCAGAGCCATATCTATACTTTTATACACTTCGTTACCCACAACCCAAATGACATAATTTTTATCTTTGATGTTGTTTGCTTGGAAAAATTTGACAGTTTTATCTCCCAAAGACTGCTTTTGAGCTTCAGAAGTCGAAGTCACGGTGTCCGCATTGTTATTGTCATCTTCGCCAATGTCATCATCTGCATCGTCTTCCGCCTCCTCTTCATCATAGTCTTCTGTATCATCGTCGCCATCACCAAAAGGTAATTCTAACTGTTTGTCACTATCGTCATCCTCATCTTCATTATCATTCACATTGTCTGTATCGTCCTCTTTTTTCGAGCGAAGATTAGCAAAATAATCAATTCCATATTGCCCTAAGTTTTCTTCAGCTGTGTACAAATCATAGCTTAAACTGTTAAACCGTCTCAAAACCCTAACATACGTTCTGATTCTTGCTTTAATACGTTCATCACCACAATCATCAGATACTCTCATAGCAAGCATTAGAATCATTTTCATCGGCTTTTTCAGCTTGTATGAAATACCTGCCTTTTTACATCTTTTTCTAATTAACTTTTCGTTGTAATGAAGATAAATATCATAACAACCAATAATAGCCTGTTGTATCGATTGACGGCCTTGTAACTCGATTTCACCAAAAAGCTTAAACGCTTTCCTAACTTCCTTAAATTTTTGGCTCAAGGTATTAGGACCAAATTTTTTATGCATTATATCTTATTCTCCCTATTTTCTTTATCCGCATAGTAGAGAGTGAGGTAAAGTTTCAATAAACGGTCATAGATAGCCAGTGCTTCGTCGTCAGATAAAACTTCATTAGGATACCACGATTTGATTATATCAGCTTTCTTCATTTCTATTATTTGGACAAAATTAAAACACAGTCGCTTGACTGGAAAGACAACTCATTTGCCTTGCAAGATGATGGATAAATCAAACATTATTATATGTGAAATTGTTTGTTTATACAGAATACAACAAGATCAATGGATGAAATCTAATAATGTTAAATAATCATTGTAAATTACCGATAATCAGATTAAAAACAAATAAATTGCTTGTTTTGTCTAAAATTGCATAATATTGTTGTTTTTAACAACGGAGATTTAAAAGTGGTAACAAAAGCAGTTTTACTAAGACGAGTATCAACCGTTATGCAGGAAAAGGACGGCAATTCTCTTCAAAATCAGTTGGAAATACTAACAGAATACTGTCAGAAAAAAGGTCTGACTATAATTAAAGATGCTGAATTAGTAGAAAGTAGTACTCGAGGAGTACGTAAGAAATTTCTTGAGGTTATAAAATTCTGCCAGCAACAAAAAGGCGGTGTCGCACTTGTATGTTTAAAGACGGACAGACTATTTAGAAGTTTTACAAATTTACCAGAAGTTTATAATATGTGCCAAACTGGTCAATTAGAGATACATCTAACCCAAGAAAACCTGATAATTAATAAAAACTCTAAAGCCGGAGACATAACTCTACTCGGTTTAAACGTTGTTATGGCTCAAAATTACGTTTTAAGCCTTAGGGATAATGTTATCTACGGCATGGACTACTCAGTAGCACAAGGACGTTGTATGTCCAAAGCTCCAGCCGGTTATTTAAATGTAAGAACACCAGAAGGAAAAGCCGCTGTCATCATTGATAAGGAACGAGCGCCGATTATTCAGAAGCTTTTTAATGAATATGCCACAGGGCTTTATTCGGTTAAGGATATGATGAAAAAATGCAAAGAATGGGGGCTTGTCAGCCGTTTTTCTGGTAAACCGTTTGATACAAGCACAATTCATCGCATATTGAACAACAAATTTTATATCGGTGAAATGTTATATAAAGACCAATGGCACAAACACAACTATGAAACATTGATTGCTCCCGCTCTGTTCAAAACGTGTCAGGACATTATGCACGGTCGCAAACCTGAAGAGCCTAAACATTTCAAAACGACTGAAAAGCCTTTTATCTTTCGGGGATTGATAACTTGCGGTGAATGTGGTTGTATGATTAGTAGTGACCGTAAAATCAAACCAAGCGGCAAAAAATACGTTTACCTCAAATGTTCGCATTTCAAGGGAAACTGCAAGAATCCGCAAGTTAATGAAAACATTGTTTTACAGCAAATTGAAGATGAGTTAAAAAATCTGTCCTTACCACAAGAGATAATGAGTTATCTCAGGTCGGATATGGAAAAAATCATTAATCAACAAAATAAAGCTCTTAACTTGGAGATCAAAGATATTCGCCAGAAATACGATGAACTTCAAAAACAAATTCAATATACAGATACGCTGTTAGTGACACAGAAGATTACTCCTGAACGCTCAAATGAAATAGTGAGCCGATTAAAACAGGAGCAATACGAACTTAATAACAAGTTGGAACTACTGACTAAGGCTGATGAAAAGTTTTCAATCGCAGTCGCCACAATACTTTCCTTGGGTAATAATGCGTACCAAATCTTCCAGAGTTCGAAAGTAGAAACAAAAAGAGAGATTTTGCACCTTTTACTTTCGAACTTGAAATTACAAGACCGCAAAATCTCGTACACCCTAAGGAAACCGTACGATTACATCAGGTCTTTAAACAAAAAAACACCCTCCAAAAAGGAAGGTGTTGCGATTGGTGATGCGGTTTTCAGTCATCGCGAACCGGTCTAAACTGTCGAAAACGGTTGCGTATAAACGCTTTGAACAAGGAACAGACTTCTGCAAATCAACCGATTTTTTATAGAAGCACTTTTCTCCCTTCTCAAACTTGTCTAAATATCCCTATCATCAATACGTTTTACAATTTTATATATTATATGAAAGATATAATTAGATAAATCAGCGTACAACATCAAATGAGTTTCATTTTCACTCAAAAAATAAGCAACACCGTTTTTTTCTATAGCAATGGAATGATGATCGGCATGAACTAATAAGTTTCTAATTTTCCTAACGCTTAAATTACCAGAATTTAAAAAGAAAAATTCTTTTTCTGTTAAAATTTTCTCTTTTCTTAAGTTGTTCAAAGCATCACAGAAACTAATATCATAATCTTCTAAAACCATTTTTACAATTTTTTCTAACACAGAAAACAAAAGATCTAAAGATGCATATCCAAAATTTTGTTCATAGAGAACTTCACAAGCTGATAATAAATCCCCATAATAACGGGAATGAATCCATATGTAATCTATAATATTTTGTTTAGAAGGTTTCGACACTATATTAAAATAAATTTATTTGTTAACATATCGTTTAAACGATACTTACAAATTTATTTATATATATTTAATTTTTGAGAAAAAATTAACTTATATGCTTAATAATATCAAAGAATTTTAACAGATAAAGAAAGCATCAATATGCAGATTGATATCTATTCTTTTTTTTCCGGCCTTGGTTTTCTCGATCTAGGCTTTGAAAAAGAAAATTTTCATATTGAAATGGTAAATGAATTTAGTCCCCAATTTCTTGCCGCATATAAATATGCTAGGGCTGATAAAGGTATTACTCCGCAATATGGATATCATAACAGAGATGTACGCGATTTTTTAAATGACAATTTATGGAATAAAGTAACTGATTTCAAGCGAGATAGAATAGTTGGTTTTATAGGGGGGCCTCCTTGTCCAGATTTTTCGGTGGCTGGAAAAAATAGTGGTGTATCTGGCAAAAATGGGCAGTTAACAGATGTATATATGCAGCTACTTTTAAAAAGAAAGCCTGATTTTTTTGTATTTGAAAATGTTAAAGGATTATACACTACAAGAAAGCATAGAGAGTATTATAATTATATGAAAGAAACACTGGAAGACGCCGGATATTTTTTATCGGATAAAGTGTTAAATGCTTTAGAGTATGGAGTTCCTCAGTTTAGAGATAGACTGTTTCTCGTAGGATTTCTAAAGTCTTCATTTAAACAAAAAGATTTTAAATTAGGTTCAAGTCGTTTGTATAATTTACAACATGTTTTATCTATAGATTGGCCTAAAAAAATTCCTTTTGGCGAGGAAAGTAATATTACTAAACCTCAAAATATTATAGAAGAACTTACTCCAGAATATTGGTTTAGAAAAAATAAAGTCTATGAGCATGAAAATGCTTTAGATATTTTTAATATAGTAAAACGAGAACGTTTCTTCGATATTTGGGAGGGAGATGTTTCCAGAAAATCATTTAAAAGATTACATAGGTGGCGCTATTCACCCACAGCAGCATACGGTAATAATGAAGTGCATTTACATCCATATAAGCCTAGACGGTTGAGTGTGGCAGAGACATTAGCAATTCAGTCTTTACCTAAAAATTTTATGTTACCACATAATATTCCATTAACTCAAAAATTCAAAATGGTCGGTAATGGTGTACCTTTCCTTTTAGCGAAAGGAATCGCTCATGAAATAAGAGAATTTATATTATCTAATTAATAAGGATAGCATTTTATGTCATATCCAGCTTCATCCAACAGGCTTAATACAGATTGTTTCAAGGTATTATATAATTCAATATTTTTTTCTAAAATATCATCAATATGAGAAGCATTTGAAATTTTATCAATGATTTTTATCCCACATAAAACTTCCTCATCAGCAACAGGGTTATGTGTTGGTAATAAGGATGTGGCATCTTTTACAAAAGAATTATCTTTCTTAAATTCCAATACCATGGAAAATAGCATCCCTTCTTCGTCTTCTTCTTTTTGTTTTTCACCTATTTTGTACATTCCTACAGATCTAGTTTTCATATGAATTCCTTTTTCTACAGAATTTTTTAGAATCCATTTCAAAACAGATATTCCAACAATTTCTTCAAAAACATTTTCTTGTAATAATTCATCATTTTCAAGAATAATTTCATTTCCTATTTGATATATTTTTGAATTTAAGTGTTTTCTAAAATCTACATCTTCATAATTTTGATAAAGTACATTCATGTATTTTTTTAGCAGCTCTGTATCTAAACATTGTTTATCACATCTAAATGTTAAAAATAGAAGCCAAGTAGAATTTTGTCGTTCGAATTGCAGTGTTAATAACTTTATAATAGAGGAAAGAATCTTTTCTCCATTTTGAGGAGGAAATAGAGCTTTCATAAAATCTAAGTTTATCAAATGAAATGCAGGTCTTGCTCGTAATTCATTTGCTACTTTAGAATTTATTTCAGTTAATATTTCAAAATGAGAATTTTCTACACGAGAGAGAGGAGAAATATAATTGAAGTCCATTAATTTACTATGTATAATGTCCTGAATTTGAGAGGCACTATCGGGACTACTTTCCAAGGCATAAAAACAAATTTTTTTCCCCTCAGGAAGATTTTGACCTAAAACATGAATATCTAGACAATCTTCTCCAGGAAAACCAAAGTATTGCAATTCATTTATATTTTTATAGGCAGGGGTTTTTAGTAGAATATTTGTCCAATATTGCCACTGTTTAACGCGAACCCATTGCTTTCTTGGTCTATGCCAAGCATAAAACTGTGTCTTTTTTTTATTTTCTGTAGCAGGAACTATACCAAATAATGATGGATTTATTAAGTCAACCATATGCTTCTCTATTCTTTATAGCTAATTATTTTAATTAAGGCTTTTATTAATTCATTCTTCTGGTTTTCACTGAGATTTTCAAGTAAATTAAATTTATCTAAAACACCAACAATGGCATTCAGACGAGGAAGGATTTTACTATCTAAATTTTTTTGAGTATTATACGTTGATGCTTCAAAATCTTTTTTGGAAAGTGATACTATTCCTGCTTTCTGCTCTACAACCTGTTTTACTACCTCAACTTTGGTGGTTGGTATATCATTATCATAAAAAGGTGTTTTAATTTCCGATACTATATTCTCATAGACGGAAGTTTTTTCTTTTTGAGCTTTGGTATTTATTTCTTGCCTTATCTCAGAACGCTTTGATTTTACCGCTGAAACAACTTGACGAAGAGCTAAATGCAACCAGCGCATAACTAATTGATAATGGGGATGTGCAATATTGAAAGATTCTCTGTCTATATTTAATGCCGACTCAAACCCTTCTAGAATATTTATTTCAACCATAATTTGTGATTTTAAAACATATTCAGCTAATTGCCATTTCATAAAATCTTGATCAAATAAAGCGCCGGAAGCTCCATGTATTCTAATGCATACCCCTCTATGTTCTTTGGGTAAAATTTTAGGAGACCATTTAATAAAAGCCTCAAACTTTAATTTTCCTCCAGTTTCTTTACTTTCAAAATTTGAAAAGTCAGGTTCAAATTTACCAAAGAAATAAGCATTTTCACTAAATTGAGCGGAAGAATCTGCTTTATCTAGATATTTTATAGGCCTTGATAATTTTACTCCATCAATAAAGACAACAAAATCATCGTCATAATTTTTAGAAAAGCCCAATAATTCACAGATTTTAACATTTTGATTTTCTGCTTCAATTTTCTTGGGAGATTTACCATTATTTTGGATGTGATATATGTATTTGCTATCTCCTAATTTTAAATCATAAGGAGAAATGTCTATATATTTTAGAGGGAGAGAAAGGCCTAAAATCCAAAGCATTTGCAAATAATTATCTAAATTAAGAGAATAAGAAGGATTAGGCTGCTTCAAAAGTTGCGAATAAAGTGAAGCATATTTTTCCTCTGGGGATAGATCTGTTCCCCATGGAAGAACCGCATTATCTTCAAGTAATTCATTGTTATCAGTATCAATTTCCCCAATATGATAAGACGGACGCTCTGGTTTTCCAAGTAACTCAAAATCTTCAGAAATTGACTGTTGCCATATGTCTATACTTCGTAGCTGATCAATAGCAGATTGTTTTAAATTTTTGAGAATAATATCTGTCCCATGAGCTTCAATATTAGAGGTTTTTTGAGTATAAACATATACTATACCAGTATCAAAATCTTCTCCTCGCTTTTCGAACTGGCGAATCATCTCTTCTGAATAGTTATTTAATTTAATATCAGCAATCAGGTAATAATCATCCCCCCTTTGTTTTGTTACAATGGTAAAATCTCGTGTTAATTGCGCAACAGAAAACAAACCAATACCTATTTTGCCGATAAGTTTTCTTTTCTTTATTGGAGATAGTGTAGCATCTTTTTGATCAAAAATACCAAGATCTTTTTTTTGAGGGTTCCGTTTTGCACTTCCCCCTATATGATGTAAAACATTAGACAAAGTATCAATGGACATTCCATTACCATTATCACGGACAGTAATAGTTCGGAAAAGAGGAACATCCGTGTCAATATAAATTTCAGTAGCATCTGCATCATAAGAGTTACAAATCAACTCTCTAAGAGCAGAATAAGCATGTCTATAAATTCCATCTGTAATTCTCGCTAAAACTTTCTGATCTGTTTTTAATAAGGTTTCCGTTTTTTCTTCACTATTAATTTTTGTCTTGATTTGATTAGCAAAATCAATAGTAGCCTTTTCTATTTGTTCAATATTATCGTTGGTCATGGAATTGATCCTACCTTATTATAAGAAGATATGTTCTTAATTTTATTAGAAATACCAATTTTTCAGTTATGTTAATATCAACGACATATTTTTTCAAGGCATTTAATGAATTATAAACTTTTTGTATAATGCTTCAAAAGAAATTATATTTTACCATAGTCAAATTTGCCATATATGTTAGTTACAAAATAGAATAATAGACTAATTTTCCTACATATTTTCAATAAATACTTGTATTTTATTGCAGTATAACGGTTTTAAATATTTTTCGACTTTTTCTACCGTGTGATTTAACGTTTGGTTACTTCGTAAGGCATCTTTTTGTAATTATATCCACTTTTTCTCTTGTATAGAGAGTAAATCTTTCTATAAGTTTTAATGGCATAATATACAAACAAATCAATAAGTTTGCAAAAAGATATTGCTATTTCAACAAATAATTAGCATTCTAAGAAGGAAAATAAAAATGGGAGGGTTAATTATGAATAAATTAGCAATTTTCATCTTTGCAATAATGATATTATTCTCAAAATTTTGTTGGAGTAATGAACTAAACTACAAAATTATTTCTAATTATCTGATAGAAAAAGGCTATAAAGACACTAGTGATGATGGTATTTTTTGGCGGCAGCCTAATGTATTGGATTTTAACAAAGACAATTCGAACATCATTCTTAAATTTTCAGAAGAGAGCATTCTTTATGAAGTCAGTATTATGTTAACTAATGCCAAAAATAGTTCTAGTGAAATTATAAATGATGGGAAATGGATATTTTCAAAATTAATAAATGCTCGAGCAGAGGCTTCTCGCTGGTTCAATGATTGTATTTCTGGTATAAATTACAATAAGGATGTAAAAACACCAGATTATACTTATTTTTGTTATCCTGCCGCAGATATTTTAAATTTTGCTTTTACGACACAATATTAATTCATTTCCCGATATTAAAATTATTGATTACTATTTTAATGCTGATTTAATATTTAAATAATATTACTTTAATATTGAAATAATGTTAAGGAAATCGTCATGGCTTTTAATCCTAAATATACGGTAACGGCTCAGATGCTTGCAAATCTGGCAAAAATTGAGGTTATTAAACAGCAGTTTGAAAATCAACCTATATCGCCGCAGCTTCTATTATCGTTGCGGGAAAGTGCCAAAGTAGCAACAATTCATTATTCTACGCAGATTGAAGGCAATCGTCTGACAGGAAAAGAAGTGGCCGAGGCTCTGAAAGGGCGAAGATTACCGCAGAGAGAAAAAGACGAGCAGGAAGTCAAAGCTTATTACAAGGCGTGGAATGCTATGGAAGACGCTGTTGTTGCCAATCGTTCTTTTGATGAGAAGCTGATTGCCGCCATTCATAGTTTGGTTGAAGCCAGTAAAAGCACAATTCCGTATAGGGATAATCAGAATGCGATTTATGACAGCGAAACCGGTGCTAAAATTTATCTGCCGCCGGAAGCTAAAGATGTGCCGGAGATGATGACAGATTTTTGCCAATGGGTGCAAAATGCTGGAAATTTGCCTGTACCGCTGGTTGCAGGAATTGTACATTATCAGTTTGTAACGATACACCCTTATTATGACGGAAACGGACGAACGGCCAGACTTTTGACTAGTTTTATTATGCGTAAAGGCGGTTACGGATTAAAAGGCATTTATTCGTTGGAAGAATATTATGCCAAAGATTTAATCCGTTATTATGATGCCTTGCAAACACATCCGCATCATAACTATTATTACGGACGGCATGAGGCGGATATAACTTCTTGGCTGGAGTATTTTATTGTCGGTGTTGCTGATGCTTTTGGCAAAGTCAATGAACATGCTAAAGATGAAAAGGTAAAGGGATTTACGGCAGATAAAAGCCCTTTACTGCGTGAGCTTGATATAAAACAGCGTAAGGTCTTGGAACTGTTTGCTGAATTTAAGGAAGTCAACAGTATGCAAATCGCCGATATGCTAGGCATTTCCGCCCAATCAACCAGAGCCTTGCTTCGTCAGTGGATTGCCGAAGGGTTTTTACAATATGCCAATGAATCCAAAAAAGCGAGAACTTATAGATTAGCGGAGAGATTCGAAGGATTAGTTTGATTTTACAGGAGTGAAGAAATGAGTTGGGAAATTTTTAGTACATTATTAACAGCGATAGCAACAGTTGGATTGGTTATTGTAGGCTTTAGACAAACTAAAATTCAAAAAACGCAGACGGATATTCAAAATAAGGCACTTAAAATATCTCTTTTAGAACAACGCTTGCAATGCTTTTATAATATCAATAGTATGCGTTCGTATTTTTTAATACCATCAGACCTGTCAAATAAAATTGGGTTTTATAATACGGGATCCGGAGCGTATGGTATTTCGGATGTTATAAAAAATTCAGATGAGGCTTTGACTAATTTTTCTAAAGCGGTTCATAATTCCAAATATCTATTTTCTGTTGAGCAGTATAATTATCTTGAGCCTTTGATTTCTGAGATAGGATTATTTTTTGCAGAGAATAAAAAAATTTACTTTAATACTCTTTATATTCAAGCCTCAGCAAAAGCTGGAGATAAAAAAGCACAACAAAAAGTTTCTATAATAGACACTTGGGTCAAGAATGTCGTAAAAGGAGGTAATATTTCCGAAAAAAACTTATTAGAAATTTTGGATATAAATTATGAACAATACATAGAACAACAGCAAAAAATTATTGAGAAATTTTCCAGTACAACATTTTTTGATACTTTTAATGAATATTTGAATGTAGATAAAATTTCAGATAATGAAACACATAACAGTTAAGTAATTTCTGTTTTTTGCAACTTCTATTGGTATAGAGCTAATTTTTTCCGATTAATGCAATAACACATTGTTTTATTTTAGATTATTTATTCTAAAAACAAGAAATTTATATCTTTTAAAATTTATTTAATCTTATTGTCAACACTTATTTCGCACCAGATTTGGTGCTGTTTAATATTAGATATTCCGTTGAAATGTAATAAAATTCTCTTGTAAGTAATTAATACAAAGGAGAATAAAAATGGGAATGTCAAAATTTACTCAGGAAATTAAAAGCGAAATTGCTGATAAATATAAAAAAGGAGTGGATGTTACTTTGTTGTGCCAAGAATATGGCATCAGCAGAAGTTATCTATACAGGATTGTCAAGTTAAAAAAGAAGCATCGAAATCCATATCAGAAAACCGCATATACTTTATGGGATATAGAACTCATGAAAAGAGAGTTGGCTTCTCTTAAAACCGAAAATGAGATTTTTAGAAAAAGCGGTTGTGGTTTGAACTCTTCTAATGACGAGAAGATAGCCGCTGTTGATAAATTAAAAAATGAATATTCCATACATATCATTTGCAAGACACTGGGATTGTTAAAATCAACCTATTATCATAGAGTAAAAAGAGCACCTGAAAAGAAATGGTATGAAATTCGTAACGAAATGCTTCGTCCTAAGATTCTTGCGATATTTAAGGAAAGTAAAGAACGGTTTGGTGCACAGAAAATATCAATAAAATTAAAACAGCAGGGAATGCTGGTAAGTATTGATGCTGTTTCAAAAATAATGAAAGAAATGGGATTGGTGTGCAAACAGAATCGTATGAGGAAGTACAACACAACCAATAAATGTTCAAAATATCGTAAAAACAGATTGAAGAGAAATTTTAATCCGAATCTCCCTAATACATTTTGGGTAAGTGACATAACCTATATGCTAACCAGTGACGCTGATTGCTATATTTGTGTTATTATGGATTTGTTTTCAAGAAAAATAATTGCTTATAGTGTATCTGAACGAAATGATACAGATCTTGTCCTGACAGCATTTAACAAAGCATTTTTAGAACGAGGAAAACCAGCAAATTTAACCTTTCATTCCGATCAGGGAACGCAGTATACATCGTATAAATGCAGATATGTGCTACGTCAAAGTAACGTTCTCCAATCTTTTTCAACGCCAGGAACACCATATGACAATGCTGTTATGGAGAGATTCATCGGGGTAATGAAACATGAAAGTTTATCCCATGTTTATTACAAAAATATAGATGAGTTAAGAGAAGGTGTTAAAGAATATATGGAGTTTTTTAATGACATGAGGCCGTTGGAACATCTTGGTTGGTTAACTCCTAATGAATTTGAACGGCGATATTTTGAGAAAACGGCGTGTTAAGATTATGATTTAAACGAATAAAGCTCCGTAAAACGGAGCTTTATTTTGTAGACCTAGTCTACTAAAAAGAGTCTAAAAAAGCCTCTTACTTACAATTGGTGAGCCCGACGGGATTCGAACCCATGACCCTTTGATTAAAAGTCAAATGCTCTACCAGCTGAGCTACGGGCCCGCTCACTTAACGAAGCAAGGTATAATGGATAAAAAAAGGTTAGTCAATAAAAAAATCCAAAAAAATTAAAAAATATAAAAAATAGTTTATTTGTTAAGAATTGTATGTTATCATCAGTTTCAAATTTGATTATTAAACCTCGTTTTTAAGGATATTGGGAGATGTCAGATACGAAGAATTCACAGCAGGCCGGGCGTTATGATATGCTGCAGAATGCTGCCGGGGAGATACTCATAATCATTGAATACCGCGAAGGCGGTCCCGAAAATCCGCGTCTGGTTTATGACGGCGGCGAACAGGCATTGCTTTACCGCAGCCGTGAAAGCGCTTTTATGCTGAATTCCATTGCCAGGGAAGCGCGCATGCCCTTAAAGTCGGTTAACGAGGTGCTGATGGTGGAGATTGAAAACGACGACGTTGCCCGCGAATACAGGGTGCCGGTGCGCGTAGTCAGAAATTTGCAGGCGCTGGCCTGACGATAAAACTTTTTTCAGATGGTGATAAGGGCTTTAAAAGCCCTTATTTCTTGTTATTATTCAGATAATAACGGTTGAAGCGGAAGATTTGATGCTGGTTGAATTACTCATTTTGATTTTAGGCGCCGGGCTGATTTCCGAGCTGGTTCCCAAAAACCGGCTGCCGGTGCTGTGGTCGCTGTTCTCGGCAGCGGCGGTTTCTTATTTTGTTTACCGTTTGTCGCTGCTTGGGAATGCGCCCGATTTGTATCTGAACTGTCCCTGGCTGAAAATACCCAATCTGGCGGTTAATCTCGAAATTGTCGTCAACGCCGGCAACATTTATCTGGTGTTTGCCTTGTCGATATTGGCTTTGCTGGTGCTGCTGCAAAATACTTTCGGTGCCGAAAATGCCAAAAATTCCCTGAACGGGCTGGTGCTTCTGAACCTTTTGTCGTCTTTGATGCTGGTGTTTGCCGGCAACTATGTCCAGATGCTGGTGGCGGTCGGCGTCTGCGACGTCCTGGTGTTCAGCGCCGTCAACAATATTGAAGCCAAAAAGAAATATATTTATGCCAATTTCCTGGCCGATATCGGCCTGGTCAGCATTTTTGCCGTCATCCTCGGCCAGGGAGGCGGTTTGGAACTGGACAAGCTGCCGGACTATGCCCGATTCGGTCATCATAAGGATTTTGTCGCGATTCTGCTTTTGCTCTGCATCTTTGTCAAAACCGGACTGTTTTTGTTTCATGGGGCTTATACCGAAATGCGCACGCTCGGTTTCAACCGTTTGAACTATGTTTTGTTTACGGCAACGCCGCTGACCGGCTACCTGCTGCTTTTAAAAACGGAATCTTTGCTGCAAATTTCTCCTTTTTCCTATCCGCTGCTCAAAATTTTTGCCCTTTCTTCCGTTTTGTGGGGCGTTTGGGGCGCTCTGGCAATTGATAATCTCAAACAAAAGGCGGTTTATTTTGCCCTCATGTTCTGGGGGTTGGTTTATGCTTTTGCCGCTTTCGGCAGCCGGCTCGACAGTTTGCAGTTTGCTTCGCTTCTGACCGCGGCGTTTTTGTTCGGGCAGGTTCTGATGCTGATTTGCGCCGCGGCTTCCAACGAAACTCAGGTTTCGGAAACGGGCGGCTTTTTGAAAAGCCTTAAATTTACCTTTTTGTTGGCGCTTCTGGTACTGGCGGCCTTTTTTTCGGTCTTGTTCAAAACCGCGGAAGGCAGCCCGTGGCTGGCCGGGGGCTATGCGCTGTTGTTTGCGGCGGCGAGCGCGCACGTGCTGTCGCAGATTCTGCTGGGAGAGAGCCGGGCGGACGAACGGGTACAGGCAATGCTGAAAAATCCGCCGCTGCCGTCCTGGCTGCCGGTGGCTGCTGCCGCTGCCGTTTTATGCTGGTCTTTCCGTCTTTCCCCGTTATGGCTGACGCCGCTTCTTGCGGCCTGGCTGGGATTGTTTTTCCTGCGTCCTTTGCGCCGGTTGGACGCTTTGTACGACAACGACGTTTTGCAGGAGGCCGATTATGTGGGAACGGCATATGAATTGCTGATTATCACGCCGGTCAAGGTGATCGGGCGTCTGTTGTGGCTGACGGTGGATTTTGTGTTTATCGAACGTACGATCATCAGTTCGGTGCAGAATGCACTCGGTTTTATGATTTTTCTTTTTCGCCGCATTCATTCGGGAACGGTTACGGGCATGCTGCTGTTCATGCTGCTCGGTTTTGCCGTTATCGGAATTGTTTGGTTGTACGGAGGCTGACAAATGGAAAACATTGCTTCTTTGGTCAATGCGATTGTGGCGGTGCCGCTGCTCGGGATGCTGTTTGCCGCGCTTTCCCGCGAAGGCGGCCGCGGCAGGGTCAGCAACGTTTTGAGCGTGGGCATTTTTACCGTGCTTTCCAATCTGGTGGTTTTGTGGCGGACGGCTTTGCAGATGGATGTCGGCAAAGACGGCTGGAAAACGGTCGAGAGTTTTGCCTGGACGCAAAATCCGAAAATTGAACTGGTGTTTGGCATCGATGTCTTCTCCCTGATGCTGATTGCCGCCGTTCACCTGGCGGTTCTGCTGGGGATGGTGGGCATTCGTCACAATACCTACCGGCAGAAGGCGCTGATTGTTTTTGCCCTGATGTTTTTGAGCATGATCAGCGGCTATTTTCTGGCTTCCGACCTTTTTTCCTTTTACATTTTTTTCGAAGCGCTGCTGCTGCCGCTGTTCATGATGGTCGGCATTTTCGGCGACGTCCGCAAACAGCAGGTTTTGTACCGCTTTTTTCTTTATAACCTTCTCGGCGCGGTTTTTCTGTTTGTTGCCCTGGTGGTGCTTTACAATCATGAAAACGTCGGCATTCTCGAAGTGAGCCGGATCGTTTTGTCGGAACACGGGGAAGTGCTGGTCTGGGGCTCGATTTTCATTGCCTTCCTGTCGCGGATCCCGGTATGGCCTTTCCATTACTGGATTTCTTCGGTCAACGCCAACATTTCCAACCCGTTGGTTTTCATCGTTGCCAACATTGTTCCCTTAAGCGGCGTTTACGGACTGATCCGCTTTTTCCCGGTCAACGCGCCGGCGGCTTTGGATCCCTACCTGCTGGTTTTGGAAATCATCAGCATCGTCACCATGCTGATGATCGCCTTTATCGGCTTTACCAAACGCGATATTCAGTATAAGATTTTTGCCTATATGACGGTCTACTACATTTTGTATCTGCTGGGGGCGCTGCTGCCGACCGACGCGCTTTTGATGAATATCGGCTTTTCCATGTTTTCTTACCTGATTATTGTGGCCGCGCTGGAAGTGATGGTGGCTCACGTTGACGCGGTCCGGCAGGAAAACGAACTCGGCGATTGCGGCATTTTGTGCAATATCCGCCGCACTTCGCTGGTTTTTTCCTTTCTTATTCTGGCGGCGATCGGGATGCCGCTGTCGTCGATGTTTTTAAATAACATGGTGATTTTTGCCGGTCTGTTGAAATTTAACATTCAGATGGCCGTCTGTATCCTGCTGGCGGTGGTGCTGGCTTCTGTCAGCCTGCTGCAGCAGTTGTTTTATCTGAAATATCCGCCGGAAAGTCAGGCGCCGCTGCCGGCGCCTTCCGGCGAATGCTGCGTCGAAGACATTTCGCTCAGGGTCTTTGCCGTCATGCTGCTGACGGCGGCGGTGCTGGTTTTGTCGTTTGTCAATCCTTTGTGGTTCGTCGGTTAGGAGAAAAAAATGCTGGTCAATTATGTTGCGTTGCTGCCGGAAGCCGTGTTGACGGCCGGTGTTTTGCTGGCGGTGCTGGTTCGTTTCCTTCGTTCCGCAAACACGGCCAAAACTTTTCTGACGCTGGCCAAATGGACGATTTTGCCGGCAATGATGCTGACCGCGGTCTTTTATGACAGAAATGTCGGCGGTTTTTGGAGCAATAATGACTATACGACTTTGTTTAAAATCGTCATTTTTCTGTTTGCGCTCGGCTGGGGAAGCCTTTCGCTCAGGCGTTTTCAAAACCGGGAAAACGACAGTTTTGCCTTTTATTCGGTGCTGTTGCTTGAACTGCTCGGTTTTTCTCTGATGCTTTCCGTCCGTTCGCTGGAACTGTTTGCGGCAGCCGCCGTTTGCTGCCAGCTGCTGAACTGCCTGTTGCTGCGGATCGGCGCCGATGAGGAGTGTCTGCCGCGGTTGCGCCGCCATCTGGCGGTAACGGTATTTTTCTGCCTGCTGCTGGCGGCCGGTGTTCTGATCTTGCGGCGTTATGGCGGCGGCGGATATGAAGAACTCGGAAAGTTTCTGACGGCGCAGACGGAAACTCTGTGGCAGCTCCGGCTGGCGTTTGTGATGATTATGGTCTTTTTCCTGTTTGCCTTAGGCGTGGCGCCGTTTCATTTTTGGTTTGCCGACGCGGTTTCGGGCGCGGTTTTGCCGGTGGCCGGATATCTGACGATTGTGCCGGTGCTGGCTTATTTTCCTGCCTTCGTCAACCTGATCGTCAACGTGCTGGCGCCGCTTTACGCCTGGTTTGTGCCGGTGATGCTTGTTTTCGGCGTGCTTTCCGTTTTTATCGGCGCAGTCGGCGCCAACAGCGAGGACAACCTGCGCCGCATTTTTGCCTATGCTGGGCTTTATTATGTCGGTGTTTTGCTGGTGTCTGCCGCCGACATGCACGGACAGAGCCTGCTCGGCGCCTTTATCTACCTGTTGGTTTACGTACTGGCCTTTTTCGGCGTTTATACGGTTTTTGCCGGCTGTCGCAGCAAGGGGGAGTATTTGCGTTGTTTGAGCGAAATCCGCGGACTGTCAACCCAGCGGCCGTTTTTGGCGGCGGCTTTTCTGATATTGATGATTTCACTGATCGGCACGCCGCCGCTGCTCGGTTTTCTGGGCAAACTTTCGGTTATCAACGCGCTGGTGGCAGGCGGCAGCTACGGCCTGATGGCGGTGGTGGCTTTTTCGATGCTGATTTTGGTGTATGCCTACCTCAAAATCATAACCGTCATCTATTTTGAACCGCGCAATATTAGCTTTGACAGGGTGGACAAAGGCGTATATACATATATTGCGGTCAATCTGCTTTTGATTGCTGTCACCGTGATAAATCCGAAATATCTGATGCATGATGTGGAAATGATGCTGGCGGCGATTTTGTAAACGGAAGAACGGGAATGTGGCGGTATTTTGAATATGAGGAACTGACAAGCACCAATGATGAGGCTTTGGCGCTGACGGCGTCCGCCGGCGGAGAAAAGCTGGCGGTAACCGCAACAAGGCAGACGGGAGGCCGTGGCCGTCGCGGCCGCAGCTGGGTCAGCCTGGAAGGCAATCTGTTTATGTCGCTGGCGCTGCCTTTCGCCGCGGAAAAAAGCGCGGCGCTGGTGCTGATCTCGTCGCTGTCGCTGCTGGAGGCGGTAAAAGAGTTTGATCAAAATGCCGGGGTGAAACTGAAATGGCCGAACGACGTGTTGTTGAACGGCGGCAAAATATCGGGTATTTTGCTTGAAAAAGGCGCCGGCGGGTATATGATTGTCGGCATCGGGGTCAATCTGAGGGCGTCGCCGGCGGGAGAAACCGTGTATCCGGTGACCGATTTGGCGGCGGCGGGGATAAAAACCGACTGCCGGACTTTTAAGGAAGTTTATTTGCGTCGCTTTGATGCGCTGACGAACTTGTGGGAGCAAAAAGGAATGCCGGCGCTGACCGAAAAATGGCTGCGGCATGCCAGAGGCTTGGGAGAGCCGATTGTGGTGCGGCTGCCGAAAACGACGAAAACCGGAATCTTCGCCGGCATGAACGAAGAAGGAATGCTGATTTTGCAAACACCGTCCGGCCGGGAAGTCATCGGGGCCGGAGACGTGTTTTTTGATGATGAAAGTAAGAGAGAAGAATGATTAACAAATTTGAAAAAGACGGATTGTATTTTATTGCCCTGGGCGGCGCCGACGAAATCGGCATGAATATGTATGTGTATGCTTGCAACGGAAAATTTATCATGGTTGATGCCGGTTACGGTTTCTTAAACGACAACTACCCGGGGATCGATCTTTGTTTTGCCGATGCCGGTTTTTTTGCCAACTATGCCGAAGATTTCGAGGGCATTTTCATCACCCATGCTCACGAGGACCATTTCGGCGCCGTCGCCCAGGTATGGCCGCTGTTGAAATGCCCGGTTTACGCCAGCGAATTTACTCTCGGGCTGATCAAAAACCGGCTGCGCGAATATAAGCTGGAAGGACAGGTGCCGCTCAACCCGGTGGTCGGGCATCAGACGATAAAACTGCAAAATTTTGCGGTCGAGTTCGTGCCGGTCGTCCATTCGGTGCCGGAAACCGCGGCGCTGGTGATCAAAACCGCGGACAAAACGGTGGTGCACGCCACCGACTGGCGTTTTGACGACAGCGCGATCGAAATCCTGCAAACCGATTATGCCGGACTGCAAAGCGCCGGCGACCGCGGTGTTGACATGTTTGTCTGCGATTCGACCAATATTGAGGTCGATGAAAAGCTGCCGAGCGAATATGAAGTGCGCGAATGCCTGACGAAGCTGATTCCGACATTGTCCAAAACGGTGGTTGCCACCTGTTTCGCCTCTAACCTGACGCGGCTCGAAAGCCTGATCATGGCCGCCGACGCCGCCGGCCGCACGCCGGTTCTGGTCGGCCGCAGCCTGCTTTATAACGTGAAAGTGGCCAAAGAGATCGGTTATTTCAAAAACACGCCGAAATGTTATGACATCAAGGAGGCGGAAAACATTCCTTCCGACAATGCGCTTTACATCTGCACCGGTTCGCAGGCCAACTACCGTTCGGCGCTTACCTCAATTGTCAACAATCAGAGCAAATATGTCAAACTGGGCAAAGGCGATACGGTTATTTTTTCTTCCAAGATCATCCCCGGCAATGAAGAAAAAATCAGCGAAATGCAGGAAAAGCTGATTGCCCAGGGAGTTAACGTAATTACCGACAAAGACGCGCTGGTTCACACTTCCGGCCATTGCAGCAAAGAGGAAATCCGGCACATGTACGAGCTGCTTCGGCCGCGTTTGGTGCTGCCGGTTCACGGCGACAAAAAGTTTATCCGCGAGCACAAGCGCTTTGCCGCCGAATGCGGCATCAACGAAGTGATGAGCATGCAAAACGGCGATGTGCTGCTGTTAAAGGACGGCAAGGCCAAAATTGCCGGCAGCGTGCCGACCGACGTGCTGGCCGTTGACCGTACGGAAATTGTTTCGCTCAATTCGGAAGTGGTCAAACGCCGCAAGCAGATTGCCTATAACGGCAGCGTTTTCATCAGCGTCATTTTCGGCGAAAAATGGGAATTGATCGCGCTGCGCATTTCTTCCAAGGATATTCTCGAACCGGACGCTTTCGCCGCCCTGCGCGACCGCATCGTGGTCGAGGTTTCGGAAGCGCTGCCGGAAGTGGTCGCCGGCCTTCATTATAAGGAAACGGCCATTTTGGACTATATCCGGGTGCAGGTGCGCCGCAAAATCGAAAAAGCGACCGAAATGAAGCCGGTGACTTTCATCCATTTCTACAAGCTGCCGCTTGAGGAAGAGGAAATCGAGCAGGAAGAAGACGTTGATGCCGGTCAGCCGATGGTAATTTATCCGTCGCCGGAAGTCGAAAACTGAATGCGCGGCCGAACGGGGTTGCCGCGGACAGAGGCCGAACGGACCGGCTTTATTTCCCGCCGCCGGGCGGTCAGGCGGTCGGGCAGTTTTGCTCAACCGGCAGATAAATGGTGAAAGCGGTGCCTTTGACGGCGTCCGATTCAATCCTCAGGTTGCCGCGGTGGCGGATGAGGATGTGTTTGGCAATCGCCAGTCCCAGCCCCGATCCCTTGATGTTTTTGTTCTTGTGCGTCTGCATGCGGTAAAAGCGCTCGGTCAGGCGGTTGAGGTATTCGTCGGAAATTTTTTCGCCGAAGTTGTGCACCGTAATTGCCACCGCCCTGCCGCCGGCCACTTCATGGCTTTTGGAAGGCGGCACCGCTTCCGTAACCCGGGCGGAAACGGTAATGTCGGTGTTTTCGCTGCCGTATTTGACCGCGTTGTCGCAAAGGTTTTGCAAAAGCTGGCGGATCTGACCGTAATCGGCGGTGATCTCCGGCAGGTTACGTTCGATTTTCAGTTCAAATTTCATGTTTTTCGCCCGTGCTTTTAACATCAGCGCGTTGCTGACGTCTTCGGCGATCGGGGCGATGCTGATTTTTTCTTCCGGCGCCTGATCCTGCGTCATTTCGATTTTGGAAAGTGACAGCAGGTTTTCGATCAGAAGCGACATGTAGCTGGCCTGTTCGCTCATGATTTTCAAAAACGCGGCTCGCGCGTTTTCATCGTCTTTGGCTGTGGTCTGCAATGTTTCGATGAAACCGGAAATAACCGACAGCGGGGTTCTCAGCTCATGGCTGGCGTTGGCGACGAAATCGGACTGCATTTTTTCGATTTTGGTCGCTTTGGCGAAGTCGTAAAGCGAAATGACCGCCACCGCCCGCCCTTTTGAGATCCACGGCAGTTGTTTAATGTGGGCGTAAAGCTTCTGCGCATCTTCGTCTTTGCGGTTCGAACCGCGGTTGACGTAAAAAATCAGGTTTTCCGATTCGCTTTCCTTGTTTAAGACCCGGGCAACCGCATTAATGAAATTGTTGGAAGAAAAGATTTCTTCCACTTTGCGGTCGGTGATGTTGTCGCCGAGCAGGTTGCGGGCGGAGATGTTGGCGCCGAGGATGTTGCCTTTGCGGTCGATCATTAAGATGGGGTCGGGCAGGGTATCGAGCACCGCGGTGTCGGAGATGGTCTGCGCTTCAAGTTTTTCCGCCTTTTCGGTCCAGAAGCGGTGCATTTCGTTGACGGCGTCGACGATTTCCCGGGTGTCGTTTTCTGTCAGGTCGAATTTTTCTCCGGTGTAGTTTTCCTCTTTTGCCAGGCGGAAGATATATTTGCGGATCTGCTGCAATTCAAAGGTGATCGGGAAAAGCCACACGATGTTGAACAGAATGATTGAGGCATAGGCCATAACGGCGATGCCGGCCGGCAGCAGTTTCAGGGCCACCAGCATGATGAATACCAGTGCCGAGGGCATTGAAAGCGCCAGAATGCGGTTGGCAAAGTTGGTGTCTTTCTCAATTTCGAACAGTTTGCTCCGGCCTTTGTGAAACATGGTGATAACCCTCGAATTGTGTTAAAAAAAGATAGACTACTGATGATAGTAATATATAATACAATACGTTTAAATTTATTAAAGATCGGATGGGAAAGACTTGACGATGACCGAAGCTAAAGCGCCCGCGCTGACGCCGATGATGGCACAGTATCTGGAAACCAAAAAGGCCTACCCGGACTACCTGTTGTTTTACCGGATGGGCGATTTCTACGAAATGTTTTTTGATGACGCGGTGGCGGCCTCGAAAGCGCTGGACATAGCTTTAACCAAACGCGGCAAGCTTGAGGGCGCCGACGTTCCGATGTGCGGGGTGCCGTTTCACGCTTACGAAACATATTTGTCGCGGCTGATCAAACACGGCTTCAAGGTAGCGATCTGCGAACAGATGGAAGACCCGAAAGAAGCCAAAAAACGCGGCGCCAAATCGGTGGTCAAACGCGACGTCATCCGGCTGGTGACGGCCGGCACTCTGACCGAGGAGAACCTGCTCGATTCCCGCCGCAACAACTTTCTCTTAAGTCTGGCCAAAACCGGCGATATGCTGGGCGTTTCCTGGCTGGACCTTTCCACCGGCGATTTCTTTCTGGAGGAAATCGGGCTGAAAAACAAGCCGGAAGCGGTTGTCGTCAGCAGTCTGCTTTCCCGTCTGAGCCCGGTGGAAATACTTGTTTCCGACCGCTACCTGCAATCGCCGAAACTGTTTGAGGTGTTTAACGAATACCGCAAGAAACTTTCCGTTTTGCCGGAAGCGCGTTTTAACTTTGAAAATGCCCGCCGCAACCTTCTGAACCTGTTTAAGGTGGAAACGCTGGATGCCTACGGCAACTTTTCCCGTGCGGAAATTACCGCCGCCGGAGTGCTGATGGATTATGTCGAAACCACTCAGAAAGGGCAGATGCCCCGGGTGGAAAAACCGGTTAAAATCTATGAACGGCAGGTAATGGAAATTGACGGCGCCACCCGCCGCAGTCTGGAACTGCTGGAATCTTCTTCCGGCGACCGCGGCAATTCGCTGCTTTCCGTGCTGGACCGCACGGTTACCGGCGCCGGCGCGCGGATGCTGGCCGGCCGCATTGCCAGCCCGCTGGTCGATACCAAAGAGATCGGCGAACGCTTAAACGTGGTGGAATTTTTCTTAAATGAGGAATTTATACGCGACGACGTCCGTGCCCTGCTGAAAGCCTGTCCCGACATTGAGCGCGCCGTTTCAAGGCTGAGTCTTGAGCGCGGCGGCCCCCGTGATTTGGCGGCGATCAAAACCACGCTGGCGGCGGTGCCGCGGTTGAAAAACATTTTGTCCGGCGCCTCTTCGCAAAACATGGTTTCCGAACTGCCGGAAGCCGTTGCCCGCATTGCCGGCCGGATGGGACATCACGAAAATCTGGTGGACGAGCTGGAGCGCGCGCTGGCCGACGAACTGCCGCTGCTGGCCAGAGACGGCGGTTTCATCCGCGAAGGCTACTACCCGCCGCTTGACGAAATCCGCCGGGTTAAGAACAACAGCCAGCAGATTATTTTGCAGCTGCAGGAAAAGTATGCGGCGGCGACCGATATTCCCAACCTGAAAATCAAATATAACAACCTGATCGGCTATTTTGTCGAAGTGCCGGCAAAATTTGCCACCCGGATGCTGGAAAACAAAGATTTCATCCACCGCCAGTCGGTGCTGAACGCGGTTCGTTTTACCACCGTCGAACTGACCGAAATAGAAAACGAAATCCGCGGTGCCGGCGAAAAGCTGCTGGCTACCGAACTGGAGCTGTTCAACAAACTGGTGACCGAAGTCCGGATTGCCGCCGACGACATTTCCCGCACCGCCAAGGCGCTGGCTGAACTGGACGTCGGCGCCGCGCTGGCGGATCTGGCGGCGGAAAAAAACTATTGCCGTCCGGAAATCGACGATTCTTTTTGTTTTGATGTCGAAGACGGCCGTCATCCGGTGGTGGAGGCCTCGCTGGCGCGCGAACACGGCGGCGCGTTTGTCGGCAACGACTGCCGGCTCGGCGGCGATTACAGCAACATCTGGCTGATTACCGGGCCGAACATGGCCGGCAAATCGACTTTTCTGCGGCAGAACGCCATCATTGCCGTGATGGCGCAAATCGGTTCTTTCGTGCCGGCCAAACGTGCCCGCATCGGCGTCGTCAACAAACTGTTTTCGCGCGTCGGCGCTTCCGACGATCTGGCCCGCGGCCGTTCGACCTTTATGGTGGAAATGGTGGAAACCGCCAGCATTCTGAACCGTGCGGACGAGCGTTCGCTGGTTATTCTGGACGAAATCGGCCGCGGCACCGCCACTTTTGACGGTTTGTCAATCGCCTGGGCGGTGGTTGAACACCTGCATGAAGTCAACCGCTGCCGGGCGCTGTTTGCCACCCACTACCACGAGTTGACCTCGCTGGTCGGCAAACTGCACAAAATGTCGCTGCATTGCATGAAAATCAAGGAATTTAACGACGAAGTCATCTTTCTGCACGAGGTGATTGACGGCGCTGCCGACCGTTCATACGGTATTCACGTTGCCAAGCTGGCCGGTTTGCCGCCGGTGGTCTTAAAACGTGCGGAACAGGTGCTGAGTTCGCTTGAAAACGACAAGAAAAACGCCAATATCAAGGAGCTGGCCGATGACTTGCCGTTGTTTTCCAGCCTGAAAAAGGAAGAAAAAAAGCCATCGGCGGTTGACGCGGCGCTGGCGGAAATCTGCCCCGACAACCTCACCCCGCGGGAAGCGCTGGATGAACTGTACCGCTTAAAAGCGCTGTCGGAGGAAAACTGATGCCTTTTACCGAAAAATATATCCGGCCGCTGGCGGTTGCCGTGATTCGTTATCAGGGGAAAATTCTGGCAGTCCGCGGTGTCGACCATGTGAAAAACGAAGTTTTTTTCCGTTTGCCCGGCGGCGGCATCGAATTCGGAGAAACGGCGGAAGCGGCTTTGAAACGGGAATTTGCCGAGGAGTTCGGGGTTGAAGTCAAAATCGGCCGCCGGCTGGATGTGACGGAAAACGTTTTCAGCTACGAAGGGCGGGCCGGCCACGAAATCGTTTTTGTTTTCGAGGCTTTTTTGCCCGACGAAAAATCATGTTTCCCGGAAGGACTGCCTTTTGCCGAACCGGGAATGGAAGGAAAGTTTGCCGAATGGATAACGGTTGCGCCGGATGTTTTGGTTTATCCGGAAGCCGTCCGGCAAATCAGATTTTAAATTAACAATGTAAAGGAGTATCAAAGAGATGATGAAATTTGTTTTTTCGCTGATTGCGCTGTTCGGGCTCGGTATCGGTGCGGCCGAGGCGGCCGATGCGCCGAAACCTTATGCCGACGTTAAAGATCCGGAAAATACGCTGCTGCTTAAATTGAAAGACGGCGACGTTTTGATTCAGATGTTTCCGGAAGACGCGCCGAACCATGTTGCCCGGATCAAGGAACTGGTTCGTCAGGGCTTTTACGACGGTCTGAAGTTTCACCGCGTGATTGACGGCTTTATGGCGCAGACCGGTGATCCGCTCGGCAACGGCACCGGCGGCAGCGGCAAGAACCTGAAAGCAGAGTTCAACAACCGTCCGCACAAACGCGGCGCCGTTTCCATGGCCCGTGCCGCCGATCCGAATTCGGCCGACAGCCAGTTTTTCATCTGCTTTGACGATTCCACTTTCCTCGACCGTCAGTATACGGTCTGGGGACAGGTCATTTCCGGCATGCAGGCGGTGGACAAGATCAAACGCGGCACCGGTCCGAACGGCATGGTCTATGATCCCGATAAAATCATTTCCATGAGTGTTGTAGCGGATTTGCAAAAATAAACCAGAGCGATTCTTGAAAATCGAAGGCGGCGTTGAAGAACTTCTTCAACGCCGCTTTTTTACGATTCGAACATCTGTGCGGGCAGGCAGATGCAGGCATCCCGGCCCGGCCGCAGGCTTGCGAAGCTTTAGGGCCGGGGGCTTGTGTTCGGAACGGTTTTGCCGCTTGCGTAAGCCGGCGGAAGATTATGTTTTCTCTTTTTGATCTGCAAGTGCAAAACGCGCTTTTCGGCTTTTCTTTTTTCTTGTTCTTAAAAACAATGAAAATCAAACAAATAGTGCGCGGTATTATAATACCTGTAATTAAAATGTTGAAAAATACGGTTTTTTTTAGTTGACAAGAGAAAAACTTCCGCTATATTTGCAAACGAATTGAACAACCATCTTTAACAAAGAGAGAAAATATGAACACTTACGCAACCAAGCCATCGGACATCGAAAGAAAATGGTATGTCGTTGATGCCAGCGGTGTCGTATTGGGCAGACTTTCCGCCGAAATCGCCAAGATTCTGCGCGGCAAGCACAAGCCGAATTTCGTCCCGAACCTGGACTGCGGCGACTATGTAATCGTCATCAACGCCGAAAAAGTCAAACTGACCGGCAAAAAGCTGACGGACAAAGTTTACTATCGCCACACCGGCTGGATCGGCGGCATTAAGGAAACCACTCCGGCCAAAATCTTAGCCGGCAAGTTCCCCGGCCGTGTCATCGAGAAGGCTGTTGAAAGAATGATTTCCCGCAATCCTCTGGGCCGTCAGCAGATGACCAAACTGAGAGTATATGCCGGTGCCGAACACCCGCATACCGCCCAGAACCCGATTGTTCTGGACATTGCTTCCAAGAATCCGAAAAACAAGAGGAGTCCGTTATAATGGCTAAGTTAGAATCCTTAAAAGACATCAAAGCGTCTGCCGCGGAAACCGTTGCGGAAGTCCGCAAGCCGAAACGCGACAAATTCGGACGTTCCTATGCTACCGGCAAAAGAAAAGACGCTGTTGCCCGCGTTTGGGTAAAGCCGGGTAAAGGCAACATTACCGTTAACACCAAAACCCTGGACGAATATTTTGCCCGTCCGGTTTTGAAGATGATCATCAACCAGCCGTTTGAAGTTACCAACCGCGTCAACGAATTCGACGTCGTTTGCACGGTCAGCGGCGGCGGTTTGTCCGGCCAGGCCGGTGCGATTAAGCACGGTATTTCCAAAGCCCTGAACGATTATGAACCCGAACTGCGTCCGGTTCTGAAAGCCGCCGGCTTCCTGACCCGCGATGACAGAACGGTTGAACGTAAGAAATACGGTAAAGCCAAAGCCCGCCGTTCTTACCAGTTCTCCAAACGTTAATTGGTATCAGGAAAATATCAAATATCTTCAATGGGTTGCAAGAAATTGCAACCCATTTTTCTTAGTTGCCTTAGTATTCAACCTCCATTTTAACGGGGGGTGAATGCTAAGGTGTCGTTAGACGCTGCTCCACGCCAATAAGCGTGGTCAAACCGTAAGGTTTGTAGCTGTTATTACTTCACGTAATCTTCACATAACCTTTGACAATCCTTAATTGCAGGTTTCCCATTTTTACAAATTCTTCACAGTTTTAAGCAAATTTGGGGGCAAAATGGACGGTAATTTTTACACAGAAACTTATACTTATAGAGAAGGGCGGATTCTTTTATATAAACGTCCACACTCTAATTCTTCTATATAAACGTCCGAATTCTAAAAATTTCCAATGCCGATTGAGAGTGGATTTTGTATTCAACAATCTGAAAGAAAAGCTGGCATTAATTTTCTGTTAGTCAGGTGGCGGCTTTATTTAAAGTTGTATTTTTTGTAAAACAATATACAATAGTTTTATAAGAAATTACGTTTTTGTAGCGGAAAACGATAAAATCCGCACATAAAGGGAGAACGTTACATGAATTATGACATAAGTAATGACGACGCTGTCATGAATGACATTAATATGTTAAAATCCCATATTGATTTGCGCAAAATTTTCATTGATGTCAGGCAGAGAAACAGGCGCCAACGGATTGGCGGTGAAATCACCCGTTGCGTTTCCAACGTATTAAAAAGAGTTTTTGATGAATATAAATCTGCGTGCAAATGCATTAAGGCAATTAAGATCAACAACTGTTCTCCGAGAGAGCCGTATGAAATCTTATTGGAAGTTGAGCTGGACGACAGCAGCAGCAACATATATGTTAATTTGCTGCCGACAAACTCATTAAAGCGTTCTGCTCCTTATATCGGATCAATCAATAAATATATCAACAGATTAAAATCCGGTTATGTTTATGATATGATTTTTTTTATTAAGTATGAAGCGGATAAAGGAGAAGAACCGGTAATATGCGATATAAATTATGTTTTTGTAAAAGACATAAAGAAAATATCCTTATACCAAAATTGGCAGCTGCAGACGAATATGCAAACATTTGCTTGTGTCCCGCATACAAAACCGGCAGATTTTGTGAAGAAACTCGAACGTTTGCTTGATCGGTTGGAAATCAACATCGTCAACAAAATACAAAAAAAATGCCGAAGCAAAAAAAAGGAACTGATAAAACTGAAATTTTAAGCTGTCCGTATGTGACCGTTTTTTGAATTCCTGTCTGTTTTTTTCTTCTGAGAAGTACGCTGCCGAAGAGGTTTCGCCGTTTTGGTTTTACAGGCGGAAATGGAAATGCGCTTTGCAAAATAGTCTTGTTTTGTCGACGGAAGCATAATTTTCTGAATCAGAGTGAAAGCCGAAAAGCATTCAGTGGTTCGGTAATTTGAAAACGTTTGAGATAAACAAACCTTTCCGGGGAACGGGAGAAAACCGAAAGCTTAAGGAAAGGCGTGGAACACGGAAAGTTCCTGAACTCAACGATGATCCGTTCTGGAACGGGAAAACAAAAATTTGAGAAACGAAGCAAGAGCTTCTAAAAATGCTACAACAAATACAAGGTTCTTAGTTTGCCGTCGGTTATTACCGAACGGAGTGCTCAAAAATCCGACAGGCATGGTTTACTGTTGCTGGCCTGTAAATTAGACGTTCAAATTTACGGTCAATTACTTGGCTGTTTGATCTTGTTTTTGCTGCTTTCAGCGACAACGGCAACCTTACGGTTTTGTCGCGAATTCATTTTCCGCAGATTGACGGGCGCCATGAAACGGGCTTTTCATATAATGTTTTAAGGCAACATTAACATGTCTTAATCTCGGACTTGTCTTTCCGTATAATAACGGGCGTATTTTTGCGCAACGCTGACATGCCCGGCCGAAGTGTTCAGCTTTTCCCTGATTGCGCCGATTTCCTGCGGTTCGGAAAATTTCATGTTGACGCTGATGTCTTTGCTCTTGTCATTTTCGCCGATTTTGACGTATTTTTTCAAACCTTCCCGCATGTAAGGCGGCAGTTGGGACATAACGCTTCTCAAGGCCTGGACGTTGATTCTGGCGGCAAAAATCATGGCATCCTGATTTTTGCGGAAGTCCATTTTGCCTTTTGCTTCCAGTGACTGATGCATGTCCTGCCCGATGACGAAAACCATGTTGCTGCGGTTGTTGACCAGCTTGCTGCATTTTTCTTTTTTCAGGTCTTCGCTGTGAGAGGTCAGAATTTGGTCATAAACGTCATAGACGGCACCGACCGGGAATTTGTGGTGAACGGAAACGATCTGCATGTCTGCGGTCTCGTCCCGCATTTCCCTGTTCAGCTGATGTTCCCGGGCCTTGCTTTCGTATTGCTGCTTATAATCCGGATCCTGAAAGGCCAAAGCAGCGATATCGTTTTCACCGTTGCATAAACTGCGGATATATTTGTTGTCGATTGTCTGCATATAGATGCGATAATCGCTGTTGGTGTTGTGGCTGAGGTTATATTCTTGTTTTTGCGACAACAGTCCGGCCACGGTTTTGAAATACAGTTCCGTGCATTTTTCCTTGTAGGCCGCTTTTCTTTTGGCTTCAATTCCCGGCTGGGCGGCTTCTTCGGGGGAAATGCCTAGCGCTTGGTCAATTTCGGCGTCGGCGGCGTCTTTGCCGACCGATTTTTCAATCATTTCCCGAAAAGCCGGATAAGTGCTGCCGAAAGAACTGCCCTGTGCCGCGTTTTTGCCTTCCGTCAGCATGGTGCCGTAAAGTTTCAGGAAGTCGGGCTTGGTGGTTCGTTTGAAGTCGTCTCTCAAGCCGCAACGAAAGTCATAGTCTTTTTTGCGGACGCTGAATTCAAAAGATGCCGTTTTGTTTTTGTCGAAAGTGTATTCTTCAATGTCTTCGCGGATCAGTTCAACGGAACTGTTTTTGCTTTTCCGCTCTTGGTAGTCTTCGTAGTCGGCGGCCAGTCTTTTTTTCAGGAAGCCCAGCTTGCCGTTTAATTCTTTGTGCAGTCTGTCGGCCCCCTCGTCGTCAAGTTCGCCGGAGCAGGCGGCGGCGGAAAGCTCGTCGGCGTTCTTGATGCCGGCTTCGTGCATGACGGTGGCGAGAATTTCGGCGCCGCTCATTTCGTGTTCGTCGACGGAACCGCCGGCCAGGCCGAAATAGCCGAGCTGTTTGTAGGCGTTGATCGCGCGGCTGCGGTAGATGCGCTCTTTCAGGTGGTCGACGCTTGCAATCTCGTCCAGACCGTGTTCGGCAACGATATCCAGGGCTTTTTCGTCCTCAAAGGCCTTTTCGTTGAGAGCGGCAATTTTTTTGTACAATTCTTCTATGTCGGCGCTGCCGATGTTCTGGGCGTCGGTTTTGCAGATTTCGATCAGCGAGAAAGTTGCCAGAATGCGGGTTTCGAGGGCGATCTTTTGGTTCGTTTTCTTTTTTCCTGGTTTTGCAGCCATTTTGTTCTCCGTTGGTTGATTGTTCTCAGGATACAATATTGTCATTTTTATGTCAATAAAATGTCCAAAATTTATCTTTTAAAACCGAATTGACTTTTTGTCCGTTTTGTCTTATACTTATGGCGTGAAAACACGATTTTGTTTTATTTTTAAAAAAATTATTTTATGAAATCTGAAAAAAGATTCTTTAACAGTTATGTGTTCTTGCGGCGATATTTCAATATCCCCAAGGGCAAAAGGTTACGATGGTGCGTTATCAGAGAGAGTTCGGCCAAAGGTACGGAGTTGCGTCTCGGCGTTTCCGTTGCCGGTACGAACAAATATATTGATATCGCGCAGAGAAGAATCTTTTCGGAAACTTCTTCCGGGTTGATTGACAGATGTGTTTTTCCGGCCCGAAGAAGCTGTTTCGGTAAAAACTACGTGTACACCACCGAAAACGGCTGGTCGATCACCAAACCCAAAGATTACATCATGGACGTTTACAGAAGTTCATGGTGGCGTCCGGGCATTACCGAAAGGGAGAGATTCCTTTAAGTAAGAAAGCCTGTCGTCCTTAACCGGACGGTCAGGCTTTCTGTTTTTTAAACCGAAGCGTCAAATCGGCAAAAGGACGGTTGTTTTTGTTTTTTGCCGGTATATCTTATAGAGGCATTGTATTTTAACGGAGGTTAACATGAAAAATCTGAAAACTGCCTTAGCCGTTTTATTGCTGTCCGGTCTGGCGCTGCCGGCGTCGGCCGGATTTTCCGGCCCGTCCAAAAATAATGCCGCTACGGTGGCCGAAGCCAAGGAAATGCCGGACGAGAGCTATGTCGTTTTGCAGGGATATATCGAAAGCAGTCTCGGCAGCGAGGAATATATGTTCAAAGATGACAGCGGTTCAATCAAAATCGAAATTGACGACGACGACTGGAACGGCCTGACCGTCGGACCCGACGACAAAGTGGAAATTCAGGGCGAAGTCGATACCCATATGGTGAAACCGACCGACATTGAAGTTGACATTATTCGTCTGGTTAAGTAAACGGCAGACAAAAAAGCCCCCGGTCTGACCGGGGGCTCTTTTTATGATTCGAACGTCTGCGTAAGCAGGTAGATGCAGACATGCCGGCTCGGCCGTAAGGCTTGCGCAGCTTCGGACCGGGCATTTGAGGTTCGGAATGGTTAATATCATCGGCATTAGCCGGTGGAAGTTTATGAAAAAACGATGCTTGTCCGCGTTTTTTCAACTCTGCGTTTCAGCCGGCAGGCTCAGACGGCTTCCGGCAGACTGAGCTCTTTCAACCGCTCGTCGATGATCAGCCGGGCGCCGGTGGAGGCGATCACTTCCTCAAGCGAAAACGCCGGATTGATTTCTTTCAGCACCAGCCCCTCGGGTGTAACCTCGATTACGCCGCGTTCGGTGACGATCAGGTCGACTTCGTTTGCCGCCGTCAGCGGCAGGGTGCATTTTTCAACAATCCGCGGCGCGCCTTTGCTGGTATGTTCCATGGCGATGATCACTCTTTTGGCGCCGACTACCAGGTCCATGGCGCCGCCCATGCCGGGGACGAAGGCGCCGGGAATCATCCAGTTGGCCAGGTTGCCTTGTTCGTCAACCTGCAGGGCGCCGAGAACGGTGGCGTTGACGTGTCCTCCGCGGATCATGGTAAAAGCGGCGGGCGAGTCGAAAAACACGGCGCCCGGTTTGGTCGTTACCGCGATTCCGCCGGCATTGGTAACTTTCGGGTTGTCGCCGGCGGCGCCGTCATGCGGGCCGACCCCGAGCAAGCCGTTTTCCGACTGAAAAATGACATGCATATTGTGCGGAATGTAATTGGCGACTTCCGTCGGCAGGCCGATGCCCAGAGTGATGACGTCGCCTTCGGCAAATTCCTTTGCCACCCGGCGGGCGATGATTTCGCGGCATTGTTCTTTGGAAAGCATGTTAATCCTCGTTAGATTTGACGATATAGTCGATGAAAATTCCGGGAATGGTGATTTCTGCCGGATTAAGCGGCTCGTCGCAAAGTTCGTCGACTTCGGCGATGACGGTTTCGGCGGCGGTGGCCATCACCGGATTGTAATTGCGGGTGGTGCCGTCGAGAAACAGGTTGCCGAAGCGGTCGGCCTTGCCGGCGTAAACCAGTGCCACATCTGCCCGAAGCGGTTTTTCCAGCAGGTATTTGCGGCCGTCCTGTTCAATTACGGTTTTGCCTTTTTCCACCACCGTGCCGACACCCGTCGGTGTCAGAAAACCGCCGAGTCCGGCGCCGCCGCAGCGGATTCTTTCGGCCAGCGTTCCCAGCGGCACCAGTTCCACCTCCAGTTCGCCGGCGTTCATCTGGCGGCCGGTTTCGGGGTTGGTGCCGATATGGCCGACGATCGCCTTTTTAACCAGCCGGTTGGCAATCAGCCGGCCGCGGTCATGTTCGGGATAAGAAGTGTCGTTGGCAATCAGGGTCAGGTTGCCGGTTTTGTTTTTTATGATTTCTTCAATAACTTTTACGGGGGTGCCGCAGCGCAAAAAGCCGCCGACCATCAGCGAGCAGTTTTCGCGGATCATTTTTCCGGCTTCTTCCGCCGATACAATTTTTTTCATCAGTCTTAGTCTTTGTTAAAACACGGGCTGCATTATAACCGAAAAATTTTTAAAAGTCATCATTTTTCGTCGTCAGCCGTTTTTTTCAACAAAGCGGTTGATCGGCAGACGAAGAACTGATAATGTTTCAAATATCGGTGTTTTTGTATCATGAGGGAAAATGAAAATGGACACGAACCGGGAAAGCGCGGTAGATTTGCGCAATCTGATCCTTTATAATCCGGAAACCGGCAAAACGCGAAAAATCAGGCCGGGGTTCAGCTGGCTGTTTTTACTCATCGGACCGTTCGGTTTTTTCTTTCGCGGAATGGTCAAAGAAGGGCTGCTCTGGGTGCTGGGACTGGCCGTCGCCTGCCGCTTGTTTGACAGCGAGGTCGGTTACTATCCGCTGTTTGATTTCAAACACGTCGGTTACGGAATCGGGATCGCTTTGTCGTTTATCGGCAACTACTACTGCCTGGAAAGGCTGCTGGAGCAGGGATACAATCTGGACCGGACCTCGCCGCTTGCCGCGGCGGATACGCTTAAACGGTGTTGGAAATATCTGAAAAACGACCGTTATGCGGAAATCCGTCACAAACTGGAACAGGTCGCCGCGCGGGACGGCGCATAGAAAATGGCGGCGGTTCATCTGATCGTCGGTTATATGGGATTCGGCAAAACCTTTTTCGCCCGGCGGCTTGAGCGCGAATTGCCGGCGGTGCGTTTTACCCATGACGGGTTTATGCATGCCCTGTACGGACGAAATCTGCCGGAAGAGGAGTTTCGCGATGCCTGGCAGCGGGTTGACGCTTTGATCTGGAAGCTGGCGGAGCAGACGGTAAAAGCCGGCGCTCACGCGATTCTCGATTACGGTTTTTGGAGCAGGGAAGCGCGGCGCCGGGCGTATGAACGGGCGCGGAAGCTGACCGAAGACGTCGTTTTCCATCAGCTGCGCTGCGACAGGGAAACAGCGCTGGCCCGGGTGCTTGCGCGCAATGCCGAAGACGATGATTCGCTTTTGATCAATCGCGCCTGTTTTGAACGCTTTTGGCCGCAGTATGAAGAAATTTCCGCGGCCGAAAATTATCCTGTCGTCAAATTTTATGATACGAATTTTTGGGGAAAGAAATAAAAAAATGATGAAACTGCTGACGGCTCTGGTGCTTATTGAAGCTTTGCTGCTGATATGGGTTTTTGCGGTGGAACCGCGCTTGCTCCGGGTCAGCCGCTATCAGCTGGAAGCGCCGGACATGAAGGGGCTGAAAATGGTTTTTGCCTCCGATTTCCATCTGACTCCGGGTTCAAAGGAAAGGCTGCGTAAAATCGTGGCGGCCATCAATGCCGAAAAGCCGGATATAGTGCTTTTGGGCGGCGATTTTGCCAAAGGTCATTTGCGGTCGGTATCGATGCCGGCGGAAGAAATAGCCGCCGGTCTGGCGGAAATAAAAGCTCCGGCCGGTGTCTTTGCCGTGCTCGGCAACCATGACGAATGGTACGGCAAGAAAGAGATGGCGGCGGCGCTTGCCGCCCGCGGCATCATGGTTTTGCAAAATGACGGCCGGCAGATTGATTATCAGGGCATTTCCTTTTATCTCGGCGGGGTGGAAGACGTTTCGACCGGCCGTCCGGACGTCGGCCGCGCTTTGTCCGGCGCTGTCGGTGCTGCGGTTTTGCTTTCCCACTCGCCGGACGTTTTTCCCGAAGTTCCCGCGCAAACGGTGCTGACGCTGGCCGGCCATACCCACGGCGGGCAGGTTTATGTTCCCGGTTTCGGTGCGCCGATAGCCAATTCCCGTTACGGACAGAAATATCTGCGCGGGCTAAAGGAGGAAAACGGCCGCCGGCTGATTACCTCGGTCGGGCTCGGTACCAGTATTCTGCCGGTGCGTTTTTGCAGCGTGCCGGAAATTGTGTCGATTGAATGGCGGTGACTGTTTTCTGTCCGATTTTTTGACAAAATTCTTGCTTTAATTGTTTTTTGCGGTTATACTGATTTCGTCAACAGAATTATTAACCAATTAAAAACAATCGTATGGAAAAGAAAGAATTCACCCAAAGCTTTTTCCGCTTTGAAATTACGCAGACCACCAAAGTTCTGATGTATAAAATTCGCATGGGCGACGGCAAACGCTGGAATATTGACGGCGACGAAGAATGCGGTCATATCACCCTCATGGAGCCCGGACGTTCGGTAAACAACACGCTGGTGCTGCTCGGACAGGGATATATGCGGATCATCACCGCCTGCAGCGGATACGAATATCTGATACAGGACAAGGAAGACGGTGACGGGGCGGAAGTGACCTTCAGCGGTCCGGTCAATGCGCTGCTGGCTCAGTCGTTGATGCCGCGGATGAGGTATGTGCCCGGTACCCTGCGGGGAATGTCGGAAGACATGCCCGACTATGCGCCGATCGGCGAATTTATGCGGATTCGCGAAAAACGCCGCGCCGGCGATCCCAATCCTCAGGATGCGCACGGCTGGCGGGTGAACATGAAGTTCAACAACGAACTGGTGCCGTATTTCCCGCCGTTTGAGGGAGAAATGCGGGAAAATCCGAAAAAGCGGCGTCGTCGCGAACGGACCGGCAAATTCGCCCGTCGGTAGCATGCAACGGCCGTTAAACCGATAAAAAAAAGAGCGGGACCTTTGCGGTCCGGCTCTTTTTTTGTGAAAAACCGGTTTTTTACAGACGCCCGGCCAGAAAATCGAGACTGCGCAGTTTTGCCAAATCTTCTTCGCCGCATTCGGGCATGAAATAACTTCTGAAATATTCTTCGGAAAAGTTTTGAACCCGGGAAATGAGGTTTTGAACCGGGCGGTCGAAAATCTGCCGCCAGTCGTCCGCTTCAAACATAATTTCGGTTCCCGGACGCAGGCCGACGTTAAACATCCGCCTGACGTTGGGTTCGTGTGAAACGGCTGCGATCGTGTCGCCGTCCTGCCTTTCGGCCAGGGCAATCAGCCTGTTTTTGCACTCATGCGCCCGGTCGGAACAATTTTCCGCCAGCAGTTCCTCGTCTTCGGTTTCAGCCCCGTCCATTGCCAGCGCGATCACCCGTGCCGTCTGTCTGCACCGGAGTACCGGAGAAGTGAAAACCGTTGCGGCGCGGCCCGTTTCCCGCCGGATCAGCTTTGCCCGGGCGAAAACCGCCTTTGCGCCGTCGGCGTCAAGCTCTCCGCTGCCGTCGTATTCGCCGTGTCTGAAAATGATGATTCTTTTCATGATGTTGAGCTTCTTGGTAAAAACTGCGGAAAAGATAACACAAAGAAAATGCCGAAACAAGTTTTTGCTTTAAAAAAACTCTGCGGAGGTTACAATTGTCCTCTTAAGAGGAAGAAGTTATGGAATTGTCCGTTTTTTTATGCATTGGCGCGATTTTCTCCGGAATTGTTTATCTGACGGGGAGAAAGCTTGCGTGGAAATCGCTTATGCGCCGGGAAAACAAAACGGCGGCGTTGCATTATGCGCTTAAAAATCACCGTAAAGTGCCGCTGCGGATCATCCGGCGTTTGCTCCGGGAAGGCGCCGACGTCAATCATGTCGGCGTATTCGGTGAACCGCCTCTGGTTGCGGCTTTGTCGCGGCGGCAGCCGCTGCCAGTGATCCGCGAACTGATCAAAGCCGGCGCGTCGCTCGCCGGTGACGGGGATTTGCGCAAAAATCCGCTGATGGCCGCGGTTTTTTATCGCAATCGGCCGGAAATCGTAAACGAACTGCTGAATGCCGGCGCCGACCCGAAAGTCTGTCTGGACGACGGCAGTCCGCTGTTGACGGTGGCGGCCTGTTTTTATCATTGTTCCGAATTGCTGGAACTGCTGTTGGAAAAAGGCTGTGAATTAAACGGGAAAAATTTTGAGGGAATGACGGCCTTGTGTGCCGCGGCCTGCTACGGAAGTTTTCCCCGGAACATAAAACGGCTGCTGGCTCTCGGTGCGGACGGGAACATTGCCGATCAGACGGGAAAAACGGCCGCCGACTATTTGCGCGGCAATTATAAAATCGGCTGGCGGCCGGATTTGCGCCGGTTGTTGCCGAAGACGAAAAAAGCGGGAACCGGAGATTTAAAAAAATAAAAAGGGGGCGGTTCCTGCCGCTCCCTTTCTTGAATTTCAGTCTTAGTAAGAATATCAGCCGAGTTCGACCAGCGGTCTGTCCTCGTTGCCGTAAACCGGAACAAAACGCTTGAACCGCGCTTTTTGCACCGTTTGCGCCTGATATCTTTTGTAAGTTCCCGGAAACAGCCGGCCGCTTTCATCCAGATGTTCTTTTACCCATACCGGAGGAATGTAAGCGCGATAGCGGATTCCGTCAATTTCTACCGTTCCGTGAGCCGTGTTGTGCTTAACCCGGACGATCCGAAAAGTCAGTTTTTGGTCTTTCAGCCGCGTTTCGTAACGATGGCGCATTATGCGAACGCACCACGAAGCGAGAAACAGGTTTGCCGTCATCAGCAGCCACAGATAAAAATGCTGCAATGTTCCGCCGGAAATCAGCAAAACGGCGCCCATATTCAAAAACATGCTGCCTTGAACCAGGTTGTGCCATTGTTTTTGCCGGTGCGGGGGTTTAACGGTGCGGTAAAGAATAACGGACAAAGCTGCGGTAAAATTACCCAAAGCCCACAAATACATTAAAAAGAACAGTAATTTTTCAATCATAAGCAATATGAATTTAATTGTTAATAATAATCCAATAATCAAATTGAGCACACCAATATATAAAGTTAAAAACGGAAGTCAAGGGGAAATGAGAAAAAATTTTATTATATGCCTGACAGAATCTCCCGAGTTTGCCCGCGGCTGAACGCTTAAGGTGTCGCGACAACGCTGCCCCGCGCTTTGATCATGGTCAAAACGCCGGGTTTGCAGCTGTTTTAGAAATCCCGGTCGGACGGGAAATGTCCGGTTTCCGGTTCCGAATTTAACCGGCTTATGTGTGGCCTGGGAACACCCGGTTCGGGCGGGGATGCCTGTTTCCGAAAGGGAGAAAGAGGGACGGTTGTTTTTTTATAAAAAATGCCGTAAACTCAGCGATGCAAACATAAACAGAAAGGAAAAAACATGGAACCGGATTTTTCCCGCCGCCTCTCTCCGGCCGTCTATCGGGGGGACGCTTTTGAACTGGCGCAAAATCACCTTCTCGGCGCCTATTTGTGCAGCGAAATCGACGGCGAACTGACTGCCGGCATGATTACCGAACTGGAAGTTTATATCGGCAGCTACGACAAGGCCTGCCATGCCTGGCCGAACAAGAAAACGCCGCGGACGGCAACCATGTTCAAACCCGGCGGCTGCGCCTACGTCTTTTTCGTTTACGGCATGTATAATCAGTTTAACGTGGTGGCCGGGCCGGAAGGAACCGCCAACGCCGTTCTGATCCGCTCGCTGGAACCGGTGTCCGGGCTGGAAACGATGATGCGCCGGCGCAAATGCGAAAATCCGGCTAACCTGACTACCGGCCCCGGAAAACTCTGTCAGGCGCTGGCTGTTACCCGCCGCGAACATGACGGTATCGACCTTGGCGGAAACACCGTCTGGATCAGTCCCGGCAAAGGCGGTTATCCTTTTGTTGCCCGTCCGCGGATCGGAATTGATTATGCCGAAGAGTATAAGGACAAGCCCTGGCGTTTTTACATTAAAGACAACCGCTTTGTCAGCAAAAAGTAAATTTTGCGGGAGACGGACGAAAAAGCGAAGAAGGGGGGATGCAACGTATCAACGTACGTTTTTGCAACAAATAACACCTTCCGTAAACAGCCTTCCGTAAGGGAATTTTGCGAAAGATATGCGGGAAACTTAAAGAAAGACGCATGCAACGCGTTGAACTGCATGTTTATGGCAACAAAAAACACCTTCCGTTTTAAGGAAGGTGCGGTGCAGATGAAAAATCAGCCTCGGAGCAGTTGTTTCCGGTGCGCCGTTTGGTTGATGAAGTCTTTGACGTAGCAACGTTTTTCTTCGCCCTGTTGGAACTCAAAAACAACTCTGTCGCCTTTTTCCGCCAACAAAATAAGCTCCAGTATCTCTTCGTCTTCTTTCAGGTCGATGAAGAAGGCGAAATAACTTCCGTCCGCGGTTGCGGCCAGATATTTCAGAATGTTGCCGTCTTCTTTGCCGTGTTTGTAAAAAGGAGCCCGGACAATGCTGCGAAGGGTAACTTCCGTCTTGAATCCGTCGGCGGTTTTCAAAACTTGTGTCTGCATTTGTGTGTCGGTGTTAAAAAATTAATAATTTTTTCTTTCGGAGGTTAATACGGCCTCAGTCCGTAGTTGAAGTCCAGCATGCCGGTAAGCACTTTCAGACGCTTCAGGCAGCGGTCGTTTCTTTCAATCTTTTCTTCCCTGTCCGTTTCCGTATCCTGCCAGGTTTGTACGATTTCGGCTTCGCATTTTTCAATCAGCCGCAACAAGCCTTCCCTGTGCAGAATTTCTTCGATGTACCAGTCCTGGTTGACGAGCGTCAGTTTCCAGAAAAAGTCGTCAAATTCCGGAGAATCCGGAAGAATGGGGTCGGCCAGCCATTTTTTTCTTAAACCGTGGTTGTACGCAAAGCTGAAAACAAAGCCCCCGCCGACCAGCAGATAGAGAAAAAGGGCAAACGCCGCAATTACGGGCGAGAAAAAGCAAAAAGCCAAAATTCCGCCGGCAATCCCCAGGATCGCAAAAAATGCAAATAAAGTTTTCATTGTGAATGATGATTAAGTTAATAATTATGTTCTTTGGACAAAATACTGCGGAAGATGTTTTGTGTCAATATCAAAATGGGGACAAAATGGCGGCAGTCCGGCAAATGCGGATAAACTTTCCGCAAGCCGGCGCAAGCGGTATTGGTTCGTTTGAACTTCAAACGCCCGCTCAAAACTTTGCAAGCCTTTATGATTGAACCGAAATGGCCGCGTCTGCCTGCTCTTCGTTCTAAGCATAAAAAAAAGCATCTTTCTTTTGAAAGATACTTTTGATTTTTTTGCGGATTACGCTTGGATCGTTTTGCTGGTAAAATAATCCAAGCTGGAACAGGCGGGATCGTAATCGAATTTGACCTCGTCATTTTCCTTCGTCAGCATGAGCATATCAAAAACTTTGATTGCATATCGGCAAAAAACGAAAATACTTTTCCGTCCTCGGTGAGGATGGAACATTTTGCTTTTGTTTCTGCTTTTTTGCCATTCGGAAGAACCGGAAAAAGGGCGATTCTCTGTATGGTTGCTTCGACATAAACGCTTCCGCAAATATAATTGATACTGGTTTTCATAATTTTTTGTTTAATAATTGTTTATACAGACAACAGATAACAAAGAATGCTTTTTGTCCGTCATATTTCTGATTGTTGCCGGTTAGTCGGATTGTACAACGAAAAATGCCGGCTGCAAACAACCGGCATTGAAAAACTGTATCTTTCGGCAGATAATTACTTCAGCTTCTTTTCAACGAATTCTTCGTGTTTTTTCGACTTCTTGTCGTATTTTTTCATGGACAGCTTTTCCGGATGGGTTCTCGGATTTTTTTCGGCAACGAAAAATGTACCGGTTCCGGCGGTGCTTTCCATTTTAACTTTAACTTTGATTGCTTTTGCCATGTCTTTATACTCTTAAAATTTTAGTGTTAAACGCAAGTTTTTCTGTAATATAGCGTTTTTTGCGGGCTTGTCAATAGCTTTTTGCGGCGGGCTTTAAAGCGCGAAAGACCGCATGTTTTGTCAACATGCGGTCTTGTTGCGGTTTGCTGCCGGCTTAGGGCAGGGCAGGGCCGAGAATGCGGGTTCCGTTCCACAGGGCGCCGACGATATTGTCGCCTTCGCACTCAATTACGATACTGTCGCCGCGCTGGGGTTTTCGATCGCCGAAAAGGATGCAGGGCAGCGAAAACGGCGTGGACATTTCCGGCCAGATTCCATACTTGTCGTCCCGCTTTTCAACGGAAGCGACGGTCAGATTTCTTTCTAACATAAGCAAAAAAATTAATTGGGTTGATGAATTATTGTTAAAGGGTTTTTCCCCTGACTTCCTTTCCGTTGAGAAATATCCGGGAAACAATGCTTCCGTCCGTCTGTTCTTCCTGCCGGATTCCGAACATGTCTCCGGCCTTCGGACGGGAAACGCCGCGAAATTGGCTTTTGTAAATTTCGAGCGAACTGCCGTCTGTGAAAAACAAAGTGTAAAGCAAATTGCTGGTCATCACTTTTTCGATTTTTGCGTCTGTCATAACGTATGAAGTTTTAATTGATTAATAATAGTTTTCAGAAACCTTATTTTAACAAGCCCGCCGTTTTTTGTCAACCGGCCTGTTTGATCAGGCCGAATTTCTTCTTGCCCTGAGCGATTTTTATTTGTCCGTCAACAATGTCGCTTTCGTCGAAAACGTAATTTTCGTCGCTGATCGCCCGGTCGTTGACGCGGATGCCGTTTTGCTTGATCAGCCGCCGCACTTCGCCTTTGCTGGCGCAGAAGCCGATTTCGACAAAGGCGTCGAGAACCGACAGGCCGGTGATGTTGTCTTTTTCCAGGGTCGGCAGTTCGCCGCCGATGCCGCCCTGTTCAAAAGTTTTGACCGCCGTTTCTTCGGCCGCTTTTGCTTCGTCAAAACCGCGGCAGATTTTTGTTGCCTCAAAGGCAAGGATCTTTTTGGCCTCGTTGATTTCCTGGTCTTTCAAGTCTTCCAGACGGCGGATTTCGTCCATCGGCAGGTCGGTGTAAATGCGTAGGCATTTGCCCACTTCGGCGTCGCCGATGTTGCGGAAATACTGATAATAGTCATAAGCCGGCAGTTTGTCTTCGTTGATCCAGACGGCGTTGCCTTCCGACTTGCCCATTTTCCGTCCGGCGGAGTCGGTGATGATCGGGCTGGTAAAACCGAACAGTTCAACGTCGTATTTGCGGCGGCCGAGTTCGGTGCCGGAGGTAATGTTGCCCCACTGGTCGGAACCGGCAATCTGGGCGCGGCAGCCGTATTTCCGGTAGAGTTCGCAGAAATCGTAACCCTGCAGCAGCATATAGTTAAATTCGAGAAAACTCATCGGCTGTTCGCGATCCAGCCGGCTTTTGACGCTGTCCATGGTCAGCATTCGGTTGACCGAGTAATAGGTGCCGATGTCGCGCAGGAAGGAAAGGTAGTTGATGTCTTTGAACCAGTCCCAGTTGTCAACCATCACCGCGTCGTTCCTGCCGTCGCCGAACTTTAAGAATTTGCCGAAAGACTTTTTCAGTCCTTCAATGTTGTGCGCCAGTGTTTCTTCGCTTAAAAAAGGTCGCAGCTTGTCTTTGCCCGAAGGGTCGCCGATGCGGGCGGTGGCGCCGCCGACCAGCGTCAGCGGCTTGTGGCCGCATTTCTGGAACCAACGCATCATCATCAGCGGCACAATGTGCCCGACGTGCAGACTGTCGCCGGTCGGGTCGGAGCCGAGATAGCCGACGGCCGGCGTGCCTTTTTGTTCGCACTCGGAAAGGTATTGGTCGAACCCTTCCTCGTTGGTGCATTGGTTGTAAAAACCGCGCTCAAGCATAATGTTAAAGAATTCTGATTTGAAATGACTCATTTTTCCTGCCTTTAATGATGAATTTTTAACGCATATTAGCATATAATTCGCGCAGTGCAAGCAATCTGTTGTTGCCGGCTGTCTTTTCTTCCGTATGTTTTTTGAGATTTTGTCCGTATTTTCGAAACGCGCCGGTAAATTTGCCGGTACCGGCATAAAAGGCATTGCTGATTGTCTTGACCGGCTTAAACGGGCTGAATTTGAAAACGGCGATATGCCGCTGACAAAAGAATGCCGGTTTGCGGTATAAAAAAACGACCTCGGATTTTGTTCCAAGATCGTTGTTGAAGCTTGCCCGGTTCGGTTATCTGTCTTTTATTGCCTTAAAAATGTTGTAGCCGAACACTCCTGAAAAATACCCGATGGCAAAAGATACGGAATGTTCCCAGGCGCCGAAATAATTGACATGATATACCCACGCGGTAAATCCGTTGAATATCAGAAGAAATACCAGTGCATTCAAAAAGCTTTCTCCCAATATACTGAAAAACTTTTGTGTATTCATTTTTTAGAGTTTTAATAATTACATAATCCTTAACCAAGTGAAAAAATTATATCATGCTTTAATCGGAAAGTAAATATGTTTTTGTCAAAAGCCGTCTCGGAGATTCGTTTTTGTCCGGCGCGGCAAGGCGTGTGCGGTAAGACAGGCCGCCTTTCAAGACAAAGCCTTTCGTCCTTATGGGGACGGAAGGCTTTTTTGCGCCGGTATACAAATTATTAACCCCTTAAAGCCTATACTGAAACAAATGCGGTTACAATTTTTTTTAATTAATGAATGAACAACATAAAAAACACAACGACATTGGGAATTGCCGGTTCAACTTCTCTCGACGGGCTGGGACTGGCTTTGATGGAAACCGACGGCATAGACGTTTATCGGCAGGGGCCAGCGTTTGTCATTCCTTATGAAGAGGAACTGCTTGAACAGATACGTTCGGTTTTGGGAAAACGCGCGGATTCTCCCGAACATGCGGCGGAAATCCGCCGGGCGGAAACGGTTTTTACCGAATTTGCCGCCGCCGCGGTGAAGGATTTTGTCCGTGAAGAAGGCGTTTCCCCGGACATTCTGGGCTTTGCCGGCCATACCATATGCCACCGTCCGTCGGAACATTACACTCACCAGATAGGCGACGGACGCCGGCTGGCGGAACTGACCGGCATAAAAACGGCGGCCCGTTTTCGCAGCGCGGACATTCTGGCCGGCGGACAGGGGGCGCCGTTTGCCCCGGTGTATTACGAGGCGCTGACGGCCAAAATGCGGCGTCCGCTGGCGGTAATTGACGTCGGCGGCACTTCGGAGGTGGTTTGGTTCGGCACCAGCGGGGAAATGAAAGCTTTTGTCAGCGGTCCCGGCAATGCGGTAATCAACGACTGGGTGATGAAACACGGCGGCATGCATATCGACTATAACGGCAGGCTGGCGATCACCGGCCGGGTTGACGAAAAGATTCTGGCCGTGCTGATGCACCACAAATATATTGCGCTTAATCCGCCGAAAGCCTGTGACCGTACGGTTTTTGCCGAGAAGATGGAACATCTGGAAGGATTGTCGCTGGAAGACGGCGCGGCAACGGCGACGGCGTTTGTGGCGGAATCGATTGCCTATTCGATGGCGCTTTACCTGCCGGAACCGCCGGAAGAAGCGATTGTCTGCGGCGGCGGCGCCAAAAACCCGACCCTGATGCGTTTTTTGCGGCAGCGGCTGCCGAATATGACGGTTAAAACCGCAGTTGAAGCCGGCTGGCAGCCGGAAGCCGTCGACGCTCAGGAGGCGGCGTTTTGGGCCGTCCGCCGGCTGCATTGGCTGCCGCTCAGTTTTCCCGCAACCACCGGCGCGGCCGAACCCGTTATCGGCGGCGAAATTTTTGAACCGCAGGGCTGACCGTTATTCTTTTTTCCCGAACGAAAATCTGATGCCGGCGACGGAAAAGCGTTTTTTTGCCGGTTTTTGCATTCGTTTGAACGCTTTCAGATAACGGAATTTCTTTTGTTCTTCCGACGTATATTCCGCCGGATAGCGCATAAATTCCCGCATGCGGCGGCGAAATTCCCGGCGCAGGTCCGGATCTTTCAGCAGACTGTAGTTCCAAGTGAACAGGGCCATGTTGCGGTCGATCAGATAAAAGTCCGCTTCGCGGAAAGCTTCCGGCGTCAGTTTCCGCCGCAGTCTTTCCTTCAGGCCGCAATATCCTTTCAGCTGTTGTTCGCCGAGGTCGGAAAGGCGTTTGCTCAGGCTGTGTTCGTTGTCTTTGCGGTAAAAATAAAAGACGTTGCCGCTGACGGCAAGGCGTTCGGCCGCCAGCAGGGCTTCCGCCCAGAAGCACAGGTCTTCTCCGATAAAGGTGGAAAGCGGAAACTCCAGCCCCCGTTCGCGGATCATCCGCGTACGGTAGAACTTGCCGGCGGCGGTGCCGTGGACGTAATAGAGCAGGTCTTTGCCTTCTGCGTAGCTAAACGCCCGGTCGCCGAACCGGCGGTAAAGTTCGTCAAGCAGAGGGCACCTGTGATACAGTTCGTTTTCGCAGGCCGCATAGTTAAACAGCAGAATGTCCGTTTGCAGACGTTCCGCTTCAAAGCAAAGGTAACCGAGTGCCTGCCGGTCGATTCTGTCGTCAGCGTCGACAAACGTCAGATAACGCCCCCGCGCGGCTTTGATGCCGCGGTTGCGGGCGGCGGAAACGCCGGCGTTTTCCTGATGAATGACTTTCAGCCGCCGGTCGCGGGCAGCAAATTCGTCAAGAATTTTTCCCGAACCGTCGGTCGAGCCGTCGTCGACGGCGATGATTTCGATTTCCTTCAGCGTTTGCCCAAACAGACTGTCAAGACATTCCCGCAGGTACGGTTCGGCATTGTAAACCGGTACGACGACGGAAACCAAAGGCGCTTCGCTCATGACACTTCTCCGAAATTGCCGAACATTTCGTCGGTTTCCGCGCAGATGACCGGCTTTCCGCTTTTTTCCGCAATCTGCCGGGCCTGCCGGCTGTTCGATTCGACAAACAAAATGCAGTCGTCGAGCCGTTTGTACGTTTCCGCCTTGAAGTCGGCGTGGCAGCCGAGGCAGATTCGTTCTTCTTTGCTGGCGACGTTGAGCATGTACAGTTTGTCATATTGCACGCCGTTTTCCCGCAGCCATTGTTCGGTTTGCGGCCGGTATTTTTCCAGCCGGCTGGTGACCAGGGCGGCGATTTTGTAACCGGGGATGTAAAGCGGCCGCGCATGCAGCAGGAAATCGACGTATTTCGGGCCGTCGTCGTTTTGTTCTTCGCTCGGGTCAAAGCAAAGGACGCCGTCAATGTCAAAGCAGGCCCGGCCGGCGACGGCATGGTTGAGGTAGTTCCATTGGAACAGCCGCGGCGTCGGCACCGTTTCAAAAAAGATGTCCGGTTTGGGGTCGGCCTTGGGATGGGAATAAATGCAAAGATACGTCAGTTCGTATTTTCCGGCAAGCGGTGCCAGAATTTCTCTGGTCTTTTTCAGCGCGCTGCCGGAATAAACGGAGTCGTCCACCACCAGCACCTGCCGGACGGTTCCTTCTTTGAGCGGACGGTTGCCGTTTGCCGGCCGGCAGCCGTTGACGAATTCGTTGAGCGAGCAGGCCGGTTTGTTTAAAAACAGGGCGATCATGTAAGCCGGGATGATTCCCGACCGCGGCACGCCGACGACAAGATCGACGTTTTCCGGCAGTTTGCGCAGATTGCTGCGGATGCAAAATGCCAGCTGGTTAAAACCGCGGAAATGCAGGTCACTTTTTGCCGAACGGACGGGAACGGCCTTTTCCTTTTTGTGATAAGCGATTTTTATGCCTGCCAGACGGACGACGCGTTTGTTTCCCAGCTTTGTTTTCTTGAACAACAGGTCTTTTATCGGCGCTTCGTTTTTGAACTGGCGCTTGAAGAGGGCTTTGGGCAAAAAAGCTTTAAACAGTTTGAGCAACTTGTGTTTCTGCCAGCAGCCGGCGGTTTGTTTGTATTCATAAGCGAAGGAATGGACGATCCGCGCATAAAACCGGTCGATGATCCGTTGCCGGAAATGTCGCCGCTCGAGTTCGTCGCGCACATAACGCGCCGCCATGACGATGTTTGCGGCACAGCGTCCGCGCGATGCCGAAATGTTGCCGGAAATGCCGATGCGGTAGTTGTACAAAGCTTCCCGGACGGTGCATATCCGCGCGGCTTCGGCCAGGGCAAGCACACCGAAAGCGACGTCGTTGCAGGAAGAAAGGTTTTGAAAGCGGATGTCTTTGCCGATGACAAAGTCGCGGCGGTAAAGTTTGTTCCAGACGGCGGAGTTGGTGAAAAGGAACGTTCCGGCATCCGGCAGGGAAAACGGTTCCGCCGGCGGCAGCCGGTTGACGACAAGGGTGTTTTTCATCAGCGTCTTTTTTCCGTCAACGTCTAAAAAATTTGCCTGACAAATTACCATGTCGCTGTCGGTCTCTTCTCCCCGGCGGTACATTTTTTCCGCCAGACCGGGGGCGGCAATGTCGTCGGCGTCGGCAAACCACAGCCATTTGCCGCGTGCGGCTTCAATGCCGCGGTTGCGGGCGGCGGCCGCGCCGCTGCGCTTGAGGGAAATGACCTTCAGCCGTTTGTCGCGGGCGGCGTATTCGGCAAGCAATTGCCCCGAACCGTCAGTCGAGCCGTCGTCGACGGCAATGATTTCGATTTCCTTCAGCGTTTGTTCAAGCAGGCTTTCCAAAGCCGGCTTCAGGTAAACGCCGGCGTTGTAAACGGGCATGATGACGCTTACCGGGATACTTTTCTCTGCCATGATGATGTTTTCTCCGTAATAAAAAGCAAAACCACCTTGCAAAGGTGGTCGGAGAGTTCAACATCACACATAATCACATGACCTTTTGGCCTTTAAATCCGCAGACGGATTCTGAACATACGCCAAAAGCTCCCCGACCATATTCCGGCTAGGGAAAGATAACGGTGCATAATATATGCACGAAAAATAACGATGCCATATACCATGCACCGGATTATGTAGAGCTGTTGAAGGCTCCGCACCTTTTAAAGGCGCTGAAATGCAGACCCTGCATTCCGCCGTCCAGAATAGAGGGAATAAAACAAAAGTCAATATCTGTTTTGCAGCGGAAAAGGGCAAAAGAAAAACCTTTCTGCCGGCGGCAAAAAGGTTTCTAAAAGGGTAAAAGTTCGCCAAAAAAGGGCAAAAGGCCGTTTTTTAAGGAACGGGAAGATTTGTCAAGCGTTTGCGGAAAAACCCAAAGGCTTATTCGTTTTCTCTTTTTTTGTCATCGTCGGCAAACAGCAGCAACAGCCAGATGATGACGCATGCAGCGATCATGATGTAAAAGTTTTAGTGGTCAGAATAATTGTTTGCTGAAAGTTTTTGTATCACGGGAACAAAAAAAATTCAAGGCCTTTGACGCCTTGAAAGTTTTTGGGCAAAAAAGACGGAAAAACCGTCCTTATGTGCGGCAAACCGCAGCTTCGTAGTCGTATACGGTTTTGCCGCCGGCATAGTCGGCTTCGATGATCACAACCGACCGTTTCCGGCAGAGCGCCTTTTGCGCTTCCTCGTGCAGTTTGTCCAAAACCAGAATGTCTGCCGCCGACCGGTAAAGCAACGCCGATTCGCCCCCGTTGTATATCAGTTTCGGCGAATGAGGCTCGTCTTTTCCGGCGGGAATGACAAATGCCAGCCGTCCGTCCGCGCTGATAACGGCCTGATAGTCTTTGGCACACTTCATCTTCAGGACAATCCTCCGCGGGCCTTGTCGGCCAGTTTCTTAAGCAGGAAGACGCTGCCGTTTTCAACCTTTTTGGTACTCCAGTCTACGGCTTTTTGCGTTTTGCTCATCAGAAAACTGCCGATGTTGCTGTCAAGCGAACAGCCGGAAAAATGCTGTGTCAGGTTAACGTGTTCTTTCAGCAGAACGCCGCCTGCTTCCCAGCCGCAGCGGGCAACTGTTCCCAATCCTTTAATCAGACCGTATTTTGCAAGCGTTTCCGCTACCGTAACGCCGCCGCGGGCGATTTTTTTGCCGTCCATGTCTTGTTTCCTTTGTTCCTTATAATCCTTTTATGGACAAAATATACCTTATTTGGACGCAAAGTTCAAGCAAAAGATGTGCAGAGCAAAAGCGGTTGTCTGATTTTTTTTATCGGTTATATTGAAAGCAACAGGGAGAAAACCATGACGGAAGAAGAAAAAATGCGGCAGGGGCTGCTGTATGACGCCAATTATGACGAAGAACTGCTGGCCGAACGCCGCCGCTGCAAGGAACTGTGTTTTGAATATAACCGGCTGTCTCCGGCAAGGGAAGACGAACGGCGGGCGCTGATCCGCCGGCTGCTCGGCAGGACCGGACGCCGTTTTGAAATCAATGCCCCCTTTTGGTGCGATTACGGCCGAAACGTTGAAATCGGCGAAAACTTTTACGCCAACCATAATTGCGTTATACTTGACGGGGCAAAAGTCGTTTTCGGCGACAACGTTTTTGTCGGTCCGAACTGCGGATTCTATACCGCCGGGCATCCGCTTGACGCCGGACTGCGCGGCCGGGGGCTGGAATATGCGAAGCCGATAACGGTTGGCGACAACGTCTGGATCGGTGCCGGCGTCAGCGTTTTGCCGGGCGTGACGATCGGCAGCGGCAGCGTGGTCGGCGCCGGCAGCGTGGTCAACCGCGACATTCCCGCGGGCGTGGCGGCCGCCGGCAATCCCTGCCGGGTGATTCGCCCGATTGCGGAAACGGACCGGCCGCGGGAAGAGGCAGTCGGTGAAAGCCGATGACATAAGCGCTTGACTCGGCGGAGTTGTTGTATTACATTAACAAGCTGTAAGTTTTACCGCAGGGTTTTTGTTTATGTGCAGTTTTTTGATACATTCCTTTTTCATTATTATCCCCTAAGGGGATTATACTTTTTTGCACATAAAAATTCAAAATTTTCTAAATCGAAATCAAATTAAAAACCATAGCAGAAATTTAAGGTGTTGGATTAATGACGAAACATTATGCTGAACAACAGGCAAAACCGGATTTTGCCGAACTGGAAAAACGTGTTCTCAAATTCTGGGAAGAAGACAAAACCTTTGAGAAATCGGTTCATAACCGCGATGGCGCGGCCGAGTTCGTTTTTTATGACGGACCGCCGTTTGCCAACGGCACCCCTCACTACGGACACATCATGGTATCTTATGTCAAAGATGTGGTTGCCCGTTTTCAGACCATGAGCGGCAAAAAGGTTGAACGCCGCCTGGGCTGGGACTGCCACGGTCTGCCGGCCGAAATGTCGGCGGAAAAGCAGCTCGGTGTTTCCGGCCGCAAACAGATCGAAGAGTTCGGGGTTGAAAAATTCAACAATTTCTGCCGTCAGGACGTACTGAAATATTCCAACATCTGGGTTGATATGTTCAAGCGGATCGGCCGCTGGGTAGACTTTTCCCACGATTACAAAACCATGGATCTGCCGTTTATGGAAAGCGTCATTCACAATTTTAAGGATCTTTACGACAAGGGGCTGATCTATGAAGATTTCCGCGTGCTGCCTTATTCCTGGGCGGCGGAAACCCCGCTTTCCAACTTTGAGGTCAACCAGGGCTATCAGGATAAAACCGATACCGCCATCACCGTTTTGTTCAAGCTGGAAAACGGCATGAAAATTCTGGTTTGGACGACTACGCCGTGGACGCTGCCTTCCAACCTGATGCTGGCGGTCGGCAATGACATTTCTTATGCGGTGATGGAAGAGGACGGTCAGAAATATGTTCTGGCGGAAGCTTTGCTCGGCCGTTACAAGCAGCAGCTGGCCAAAGCCGAAAGGGTCGGCACTCTCAAAGGTTCCGAACTGGTGGGCTTAAGTTATGAGCCGATGTTCCCTTATTTCAAACATCTGAAGGAAAAAGGCGCGTTCAGGGTTTTGTCTGGCGAGTTCGTTTCGACCGAAGACGGCACCGGCGTCGTTCATATCGCTCCCGGTTTCGGTCAGGACGACTTTGAAGCCTGCCGCGCTTATGACGAAAACTTCCCGGTTGTCTGTCCGGTCGACGAAGCCGGCAAATTCACTGCCGAAGTTTCCGATTATGCGGGCAAACAGGTGTTTGAGGCCAACGAACCGGTGATGCAGTGGCTGAAACAAAACGGGCTTCTGGTTAAGAAAGAACAGTATACCCACTCCTATTCTTTCTGCTGGCGTACCGATACGCCGCTGATCTACAAGGCGATGAGTTCCTGGTTTGTCAAGGTGACGGATTTCCGTGACGAGATGGTGCGGCTCAATCAGGAAATCAACTGGGTGCCGGAACATATCAAAGACGGCCGCTTCGGCAAATGGCTGGAAGGCGCCCGCGACTGGTCGATCTCGCGCAACCGTTTCTGGGGAACGCCGATTCCGGTCTGGAAATCGGACGACCCGAAATATCCGCATGTCGATGTTTTCGGCTCGATTGCCGAAATCCGGGAGAAAACCGGCATTGAGGTGACCGATCTGCACAAACCCTATATTGACGAAGTGGTTTACCCGAACCCTGCCGATCCTACCGGCAAAAGCATGATGCGCCGTGTTTCCGACGTATTTGACTGCTGGTTTGAATCCGGTTCGATGCCCTATGCGCAGGTTCATTATCCTTTTGATAACAAAGAATGGTTTGAAAATCATTTCCCGGCCGATTTTATTGTCGAAGCGATGGATCAGACCCGCGGCTGGTTTTATACTCTGACCGTGCTGTCGACCGCGCTGCATCACAAACCGGCCTTTAAGAACTGCATCTGCACCGGGCTGCTGATGGCCGAAGGCGGGCAGAAACTGTCCAAACGGCTGAAAAACTACCCCGATCCAGCAATGGTGCTCGACAAGATCGGTTCCGACACGCTGCGGTGGTTCCTGGTTTCTTCGCCGGTGTTAAAGGGCGGAAACCTGGCCGTCGATCAGGAAGGAAAGGAAATCGTGAAAGCGGCGCGGGTAGCGCAAATTCCGTTCTGGAACGCTTTTTACTTCTTCACCCTCTATGCCAACGCCGAAGGCTACAAAGCCAAGGAAGTCAGCACTTCAGACGAATCTTTGGACAACTATATTCTTTCCAAGTTGAAAAAGCTGTCGGCCGAAGTCAAAAAAGGGCTGGATACTTATGACGTTGCCCATTCCTGCAGCGAAATCGCCGCGTTTATGGAAGTTTTGAACAACTGGTACATCCGCCGCACCCGCGACCGCTTCTGGACAGGCGACAATCAGGCGTTTGACGTTCTTTATACCGTTTTGGTCAATTTGTGCAAAATTATGGCGCCGTTAATGCCTTTTACCACCGAGTATGTTTATCAGGCGCTGGTCGATGCCGAAGCTTCCGTTCACCTGACGGATTATCCGCTGCTGGAAGATGTGGCTGCGGACGACGAACTGGTCCGGCAGATGGACTTTGTTCAGGAACTTTGTTCGGCCGGCAAATTCGTTCGCGAGGAAAAAAATCTTCGCAACCGTCTGCCTTTGAATAAACTGACGGTTGCCGGCAGCGGCTTGGACTTTTTGAACGACCGCTATAAGGACATCATCAAAGACGAATTAAACGTCAGACAGGTTGACGTCGACGCCGACGTCGGCGCTTATGCGGCGCAGTCGCTTTATCTTTACACGCCGCTGCTCGGCAAAAAGCTCGGCAAAGACATGGGCAGGGTTATGGCCGCTTATAACGAATATAAAAAGACCGGCGTTTCCTGCTGGGCGGACGGCGACGGCGGCATTTCGGTCGCCGGTATTTTCCTGACGCCCGACCTGTACGAAGAACGTCTGGAAATCTTGGGCGGCAAGGCAGGCAAAGCCTTTGCCGACAACAAGGCGGTGGTGGTGCTTGACACCGAAGTGACCGAAGAACTGGTCAAAGAAGGCATGGCGCGCGACTTTGTCCGCCTGGTGCAGAACCTGCGTAAGGAGAAAAACTTTGACATTTCCGACCGCATCCGTCTGTGCTGGCAGACCGACGACGAAAAACTCCGTCAGGCTCTGCGCGAGAATGAAGAGTATATCAAAGTTCAGGTGCTGGTGCCGGAGGGAGACAAAGTTTCCGAAACCTGTGCCGGCGGAACGACGGCCGAAATCGAAGGGGCTTCCGTCCGTTTTGATGCGGAAGTTGTTTCTTCCCTGAAGAAAGGAGCGTAAAAAGTCATGAGGTTGGCATTGTTTCAGCCCGACATGCCGCAAAACACGGGCACCATGCTTCGGCTTGGTGCCTGTGTCGACGTGGAAGTGGACATCATCGAGCCCTGTGGTTTTGTTTTTGACGAACGGGCGCTGCGCCGTTACGGCATGGATTATCTGGAACTGGTGAAATATCGCCGCCACAATTCGTGGGACGACTTCTGCAGTTATGCCTACGGGCATCCGGAAGAATACGGCCGGATTATCCTGCTGACCACCAAATCGCCGCTGCCTTATTACAATTTTGAATTCCGGCCGAACGACGTGCTGCTGGTCGGGCGTGAAAGCGCCGGCGTGCCGGAGGCGGTGCACAATTCGGTCGACGCCCGGCTGACCATTCCGATGACGGAAGCCGCGCGCTCGATCAACGTGGCGGTTTCCGCCACCATGGTTTTGGGCGAGGCGCTGCGGCAGACGCATATGTTTCCGGCAAAATAGGAAATTTGACGAAAAAATGAAAAAAACAGGCTGGATTTATGCCCTGAAATATGGTATAGTATGCCCTGTTTTTGTGAAAACAAGGATTTTAGGGGCATTTTTTAACATATGGGAAAACAGGTCATGAACAAAAAAACAACATCGAAAATTGCATTCAATTCCGGCGAATTTGTCGTTTATCCGGCTCACGGGGTAGGGAAAGTTGCCGACATTTCCACCCAGAAAATCGGGGGAGCTGAATTGGAGTTGATCGTTGTTAATTTTGACAAGGACAAAATGACGCTGCGGGTTCCGCTCAGCAAAGCCGAAAGCGTCGGCCTGCGCAAAATTTCCGAAACGCCGGTAATGGACGAGGCGCTGGGAGTATTGAAAGGCAAGGCCAAAGTGAGAAAAATCATGTGGTCGCGGCGCGCGCAGGAGTATGAAAACAAAATCAACTCCGGCAGCCCGGTCGCCATTGCCGAAGTGGTCAGAGACCTCTACCGCCGGGAAAACCTGTCGGAGCAGTCTTACAGCGAGCGCCAGATTTATGAACAGGCGCTGGATCGTCTGGCCAACGAATATGCCATCTGCAACAACATCAGCGCGGGCGATGCCACCAAAAAGCTGCTGGACATTCTGGCTTCCGAGGTTGCGGCGGAATGATTTTTCGTACGGATTATATTGCGGGCGGCCCCATGCGGGCCGCTTTTTTGTATGACGAAGATCCCGGCAGGGTCGGGGATTTTGGTCCTTTTGCCGCCGTTTAAAAGACGCGCCCCGGGTCGGGGGCTTTCTTTCGTCTGCGGAGAGATAAGACCGGGGAAAGATACGGCTGATGGGAAAACGCCGGCCGGAAAATATGAAACAGGGTGCGGCAGTGGTTTTTAACCGCATTTTAACCGGCCGGTGCTACAAGAAAAAACGAAAAAGATGCCGGATTTTTTATGGAGACTGTCAATGAAAAAATTACTGTTGCTCGGGGCTTTTGCTTTGCTGTCGGCCTGCAGCCTGGCTCCGAAAGAAACTTATCCGTACAACATCAGCGAAAAGGAATGGAATGAACTGTCGGTAAAAGACCGGGCGCGAATTCGCCGCGATTTTTATTTTTACGAAAAAGGCACGATGAATTTTGTTAATCCGGATTTGGAAATCGAAGGCAGAGCGACTCCGACGCCGGCTTTTGACGTCCGTCGTTCCGATTCCGCCGCGCAAAACGGCCGATAAAACGGAAAGTATGTCCGTACGGCGGTTCCGGCAGCGGCCGGAGCCGCTTTTTTTTGCGTTTTTTGGGCGGAAAACGGAAACCGGCGTTTAAAATGTGCATAACTTTGTGAACAATCGGATTCCCCGATTGCAAAAAAATCCGACTCCTAATAACCTTTGGTTAAGAAAGATTAATAAAAGGTTAAGCAGATGACGGATACGGATGACATGATCGTGATGGAAGAAGGCGACGTTGTAATTACCGCCGCTTCCGAACTGGTCGATTCTTCTTACCGCGCCGGGGAGGAGTTCCTTTGGGGCTACTATTTCTGCATTGAAAACAATTCCGACGAAAAAATTACTCTGCTTGGCAAAAACTGGAACATTACCGATGACAGCGGCCGCAGTTTCTGCGACGATTCGGACGGTTTCAGCGGTGAAATTCCCGAGTTGGAGCCTGGCGAATATTTCGAGTTCAGCGCCACCGCGCCGCTCAAGGCCGCTCATGCGGTTTTCTACGGCAGCTGCAAAATCTTGAAAGGCGCGGCCAAAATTGCCGAAAGCGTGCGCCTGCCGGTGCTGACTTTCGACGCCGGCCGGGGACATCAGCCGGCAGCGGTTTTGAATTAAACGTTTTTCATAAAACTTGCTTGGCATAATCGTAGCTTTTTTGAATACCGTTTTTTATATTTTTTAAAATCACGGTTTACCGTCTTTTATTTCTTCATGCATTTTGGCTGGTTTTCGCCCAAATTTGCCCTTCGGAGAAATCAACGGGGCGTATGAAACATTATAAGTGAACGTGTTTTCCAAGTTTTCGGAAGGTTTGCCCGACGCCGATAACCTGACAATGGCGGTCATTTTTATAAAATTTATAAATTGCATGGGATTCTGTCATAATAAAAAATCATGGTCTGACCGTTTAGAAAAAGCCTGAAAAAATACATTTCTGTCAGGTGGCCTTTCTAAAATTAATATAATGAAAAAGAACTGCCGGTGGTTCTTTTTTTATGGCTTGAATGTTTGCTTGAGCAGACAGAGATAAAAAGCGCCGATCCGGACGGAAGAGCTCTCATCATGAAACGCCACCGGCTAATGCTGATGGTATTAACCATTCCGAAACTCAAATACCCGGCCCGAAGCTGC